>ERZ794963.50-NODE-50-length-29483-cov-12.477267_pt1 | contig 29483 bp, 40 predicted proteins | sample MGYA00375740_ERZ794963 | MGnify/ENA primary metagenome ERZ794963 (study PRJEB30138, sample SAMN05968720) | food fermentation metagenome | isolation source: fermented_meat | host: inoculated_fermented_meat_time_40_first_replicate;inocula... | place: Italy | collected... | reverse complement strand
TAATCTATGTATCATAAATATCAAAACTCATGAGTTTTTAGACGATGAGAGACGCATTTATTTGCATCGAGAATTAGATTTCATTAATAAATATCCATAAAACGATTAAAAGAGGTGGTAAAGGTGGTCGACCTTCATTACCGGATCATAAGAAAAGAGAGATTAAATTCTTATACGATGAACAAAAACTTACTGGTGAAGAAATTGCGAAACAAACAGGAGTAAGTCGTTCTACTGTTTATAGGATTCTCAAAAATTTATAACAGGCTACACTTAGTTGGAAAACTCTTGTGGGTGTTTTTTAGCTGCCGCATTATCATGGGGATCAGCTCTTGAGAATTAATGAACGTTCAATACCAAGTTACTTTAGGAGTCAACAAAAAATAGACTACTTATCTCCTATAGAATTTAAGGAATTAGCAGCCTAGAAAATAGTGTTTTTAATAAATGCTCATTTAAAGGGTTCAGTGCCTAACATTCGGACTTTGTATTTATCTATTTGAATTTATTATTGTTAATGTAGTTATTACTATTGTTATATTTTTTGACATTAATTACTAATGAATAAACTCCTAAAACAAGCATAATAATAGGAAGAATAATAATGATATATATAGTCAATTTTCCAAAAATGTTAGTAACAAATGCTAAAGCAAGTATGATTAATAATATAAAAACTAAAAGATTTAACACGGCTGTTTTACTCATAAATTCACTCCTTTTATGCTGATAATATAATTTTAAATTTATTCTACTTAATTAATAACTACTTACCTTTATCATTCTTATCATTTTTTCTTTCTACAAAGAAATATATAATTAAAATAATAAAAGGGATAGACGCTGAAACTAGTACTGAATAACTACCATTTTTAATTAAAATTGGTACACATATAGCTGCTACTATTATACAAACTAGTAATATAAGTAGGATGTACAGTTTGTTTTTACTCACCTAAAAATCGCTCCTTCAAGTAAAATTCATTCATACTATAACACATCATATAATCTTTTCATATCGTTTGTAATATATATTTAATTTTTTTAAAAAGCATTTACAATCACAAGATCTTTGTAGTAAGTTTACTTTATACCTATAAGCTAAAAGGAGACCATCCAATGAAAAAGGTGTTTATTAGTATTATTTTTTTAGTTTTAATAATATTTTTATTTCTTATAATTTTATTAAATAATAAGAAAATAGATCAATCAGGTAATAAAATTGGTAGTGATTCAGCAAGCGTTCAAATTGTTCAATATGGAGATTTAAGATGTCCTCATTGTAAATCTTTTCACAACGAAATTTTTCCTGAAATAAAAAAAGACTATATTGCTAAAGGAAAAGTAAGTTTTGAATATAGAGATATAGGTATCTTAGGTTACGAGTCATATAAATTAGGAAAACTTTCATATATCATTAATAAGCACTCACCGTCAGAGTATTGGAGCTATATAGATAATGCTCTCAATGAAACTGCAAATCCAAACAAACTAATTGATAAACTCGATGTATCAAAAAACACAAAATCAAAAATTAAAAAAGATTATAAAGAACATGATAATTATGCTGATAAAAAAATGGAAAAAAATTTAGAAACTGCCCATAATAAATCAATTGAGGTTGTCCCTAGCGTTACAATTAATGGCGAAAAAATAGAAAACATAAAAAAATATAAAACTGTAAAAAATATAATAAACGAAGAAATTGAATCTTCTAACAAATAATATTGTATGATATCATTTGTTTATAATATTAAAGGAGGAAGATTTTATGTTTAAAAAAAGCGGTATATTTTTTCTTGTTTTCTCGATGATTCTCAGTGTAACCATTCCTTTTAATGCTCAAGCAAAGACTGAGGAAGAGGTAGTTCAAACTGAAAAATTAGATTTATCTTCTGTTACTAACTTGAATGAAGTTTTAACTAATTTGGATCTTAGTAAAGATGAAGTTTTAGAAGAAAGCTTTAGAATTCCAAGTGATAATACAGCAATCGTCAACGTAAAAGACAATGAAAGTGATACATATTACAATTTGTTTGTTGAAGGTAATGAAATTACTTCTTACAGTAAACAAAAAGAATTAGAAAATAGTAATTCTGAATTTGAGTTATACGATTTAAATGGCACAGTCTTATATAATTCTGTTGTGGATAAAAATGGACAAGAAGTTTCCGAGTCAACACCTGCCGCTGATGATGGTGTAGTTAAGGAAGCTAGTGGCCCTAGTAGAGCAGCGATTGCGTGGGCATGTTTATTTGCAAGTAAGATGTCATGTGTAGCGGCTGCAGGTGCAGCTGCTGGAGTTGGTATGATATCTGGCCCATGGGGCGCTGCTATTACAGGTAGCGCAGCTGGAAGTGCTTGTGAAATGTTATTCACAACTTTAGTTGAAGAATACGGAAATAAAGCAAAAGCATGTAGTGTAGAAGCTGGCATGTAGTGTAGAAGCTGGCATATACTGTAGAAGCTGGCATATAGTGTAGAAGGTGATATAGGTGCTTAATTAAGTTTATTAATAAAACTCAGTTTAGTATTCTTATGGCTCTATACTAAACAGGACTGATATCAAAAATCAGCCCTGTTTTTGCATTCCTCTACACTATGATGTTATAATGTATTTAACAAAAAGTAGTTCCATTGGAACACCGAACCCCCAACCTACTGGAATAGGTTGGGGGTTCTTTTTGGTGGGCTATGTCGCCTTATTATTTATTGCGGTTGTTTAGCCAAAACGTAAAACCCGCAATTATGCATCCTGAAACAACAGGTGCAATTATACTAACAAAAAGTAGTTCCACTGGTCTCACCTCCTTCCGTCGTAAATATCGCCGGAAGTTAAGGCGACCTCATTATTGTACCATTTAGTAGTGTTTACTTTAAAATTATAATTCCATTAATAATGACAAATATAATTAACACAATAGTACTAACTTTTAGTTTCTTTTTTGCACTAATATAATTAACTTGACTATTTGAATTATCATCATTACTTGTCTTTTTATTCTTCATCATCAATAACTTTGTAGCCTGTGATATCGTTGTTATCAATGCAATGATTCCAATAATAAGTATTGCAATATTAATCGCTACCATAAATTCACCTCAACTAAATTGTAGTTTCTAATTTTTTAACTTATAAATATTTTAGCATACATAATGAAATTTTTTTGTTTAAATTAAGCAATACTATGCAAGTCATATCTTCCGATAAGTTGAATTATGTAAAAAATCAAATTTATAAACCATCACATCTCATCGCTTTACGTACGCTTTTAAGTACGTTATAATATGAGATAAAGAAAGGTAGTGATGAAAAATGAATATTAAAACGCCTACTAATGCGAGAAAAGAATTTTATGAATTACTTAAACAAGTTAATGATAGTCACGAACCCGTTATTATAAGTGGCTCTAAAAGCGAGAATAATGCAGTCATTATAGGACAAAAAGATTGGAATAGCATTCAAGAAACATTGTATCTTGAATCAACAGGAACTATGGATAAAGTTAGAAAACGTGAAAAAGATAGTAGTGGTTATACTGATATTAATGACTTGGACTGGGATAATATCTAATGGGCAATTACAGTGTTTCTATTAAAAACTCAGCAAAATCAGATTTAAAGAAAATCAAACAATCACAACTTAAAACTCAGTTTTTAAAGATTGTAGAAACATTAAAGGAAGACCCCTACTTTCCAAATCAATCTTTCGAAAAATTACAGCCCAAACATTTAGGCCGTTATTCAAGGAGAATCAACCATCAACACAGAGTGGTTTATACAGTTGATGAAGATAACAAGGTAGTTTTCATCACATCAGCGTGGTCTCATTACGAATAAAGACAAGGGATATCCATCTGAATCTAATATCTACCTCATTAAAACAATTACATTTAATAATTAAAAATTTTACTCACTCATTAGATATTGATATAGCCTACTTGTATTAGTTACAAATAGGCTATATTTTACTTTTATTAATAAATTTCAATATTTTCATTCTGACATTTTGCTTATTATATTCCTTCTCATTATCTTCTAATATTGATTCTATTAATTGAGTATATAGTTCTCTAATATTATCTTCATTTATTTGAGCTATTTTTATACGTTGTGATTCAATAAATCCACCTTTATAAATACCAAGTTTTTTAGCACTTTCTGAAACGCCACCAAATACATTTTTACTACGCAATGAGTATTGTAATTGCTCTTTTCGATCTCCAATCACACTAAGTTTATTTAACCTTTCTTGAGTATCTCCAGGACGTTTAGGAACTAAATCCAAAACATTATTCAATTCCTTTATTTTTCTTCTTCGAGTTAATAATTCTTTCTGAAAATCTAAAATTCTCTTTTGTTCTTCCACATTTAAATCAATCATTTCAATAATATGATAAACATCGTTTAGTACTTTTTCATATAAAGCTAACTGTTTATGACTAAAGTCTTTCAATTGTATAAATAAATCAATGGTTATTAAAGTTTTCATAAGACTTTCTGATAAATCAATTTCACTAACGTTCAACAAATCAAATTCTGGTAAATTATCAACGATTGAATTATTCAAGTTAACTTTGCTTGTGTAATATTCATCTAAATTTTCAAGCATATTTTCAAATCGTTCGTTAAAATACAATTCTGGTCACTCTCCTAACTAAATAGTTATATTTGTGATTACTTTAACTATAATGTACATACGTGTAAAATATGAAATAAGCTCCATCTATTCCGATTCTATATCGAAAAGATGGAAGCCCTGTGTTAGTTTCCAATTTTTAAATTTGTCTCTTTCAACCCATTTTTCTTTTGTATTTTAATAACTCTTTATTAGCCTCCAATTGTAATTTTTGTTGTTGCTGAAGCAATATCGTTAAATCTTCAATTAAATTATCTTTCTTATCAATCTCATTATGAAGATATTCATTATCTTTTGTAATTTCTTCAATTCTTTTTTTCAATAAATCTTTTTCTATATCCACTTCTTCAAATCCCTGTTTCTCACTCTTTAAGCCTTCATTCGTATTCTTCAAAATACTATCTTTTAAAAATTCTTCTACATCAGTATCAATTTTATATATATTTTTTTCTTTTATTGCTGATAAATTCTGAGGTAGTTTTTGTAAATGGTTTCTAATTGTCGTACTTGATACCTCTAATTCTTCAGCTATTTCTTGAATAGTTTTCAAAATTAAAACACTCCTTTATTTTACTTTAGCCACCACAGTGTTTAATTTAACAATTATTAAGTTAAAAATCTTGTGAATAGTATTATTAAACATTTAAAAATATGTTACTCATACAATACCAAGATAACAGACTAGCTTACATAAAACTTTTGAAAATTATACATTAGTTATAATTTTTTGGAGATCTTCTTCTTCTAAATACCAAGCAATTTCTCCTGTCTCTACATCTATTTCTACTTCAATATTTACATCTTCTTTAATGAGCTTATTAATAGTAGTCTTTATGGTTTGTTTTTTTCTATGTGAATTTTTTTCTATATAATAACCTTCATCTAAATCATTTTTAAATGCATCTCTTTCCTTTTTAGGAATGAGATACTTTGATTTTATTAAATCAAGAACTTTTGAGAAATCTTCTTTATCATCTTCCTTTTTTGTATAAACGATTAAATAATCTATGACATATTTAAATATTTCTTCATCTAAATCATAGTAATTACTTACGTCTTGAATGAATAAATTATATATCTTCTTTTTTGATAGGCCTTCAATGAATATTAGTTGTTCATATACTTCTTCTCTAAAATGAGTTGGTTCTAAACTTCTCTTAAGATATTCTTCTGAAAATTTACCATATGCATCATAAGCTGATGACACGGGTCTTCTCATATTCTCCAAAGTAATTTTCATTTTAAGATAATACGCTAAATTATAATACATTCTTGCACTATCATTATCATTTTTGTATCTTTTGAAATATTCCGATAAACATCTATAGAGAATTATCAGCTTATTATCTATTGGAGTAGATTTATAGATTCGATTAATTTCAAATTTATAAATTTCTACGACTTTGTCCAAATTAGTATCACCTATATGATTTGTAGCTATTTCATGAGCTTGTGGTAGACTAATATTGTTATATCCCCATTCAAAATGAACGACATATTTAGTTTCTTCTAGTAATTTCTCACCCTTAGCTGTTGGAGTATATACTGGCGTTAATTCGAGATATTCGTCATCAATTCGTTCAATATTATTAAGGATGCGTTCAATCAGATCATTTTTGGTTCCTCCTACAGTTAACTCCCCACTTTTCAATATTGTTTTCAAATCTTTTTTTGTTAGTTTATTTAATGTTACTTCAAGAGAACTATTTTTTATTAAAATTTGTTCTTCAATTATTTTGTTCAATGAAGATAAAATATCTACATTATTTTTAGATAAATAAAAGTTATTAAACCTTTCATTTCCTACTTTTCTGTTCACATTTTCATGTAATACCAATAGATCTTGAACATTTAAATCCATATAATCCCCCTTAATTTTCATTTTTCAATTCTTTAATGGCATCCCTAATATCTGATTTTAGCTTTTCATCATTTTTGTAACCATTTAAATTGATATATTCCGCATCGTTTTGTACATACTGTAAAAAGGCTTTAAATGTATTCACATAACCTGCATAATGATAATATTGCTCTTCTAAGTTATCGAAATCTTCTCTTGTAACTTCATATTCACCATGGCCTGCCATGAGTTTCATTTTAAGTTCTTGATTTTCTTTTTCAAGTTCATTAATACGTTCACTTTCAGGTTGTATAACCGTAGGTTTAATTCGATTGCCTAATGCAGTCAATCGTGTATATGCCGTTGGATTTAAATCTCTTATTTCTGCAAGTTGCTTTACTTTTTCAAATTCGTCTTCAGTTAAATTGATATTGATTGTTTTCGCTTTTTTATGATTTTGATCTGGCATTGATATCCCCTCCATAACTAAGTAAATACTCAAAAAATAAACCCCATTTTTATTGAGTGATTGCTTAGTTTTTATTTTAACATACGAGGGGATATTTGATGAGTAATCGCTAATTATAAATACTATTTATACAATTAGTAATTACTCATATTTACGCTCACATTTTTGAGCGTATGGACTAAGCAAATACTCAGTAGTATTTGCTATTTTTTCGCAGAAAAAATCACAGGGGGCTTGGGGGATTTATCCACCAACAAGCAGGGTATCTAGGCACGAAGTGGCTATCATTCCCATTGCTTGCCAAACCTCTATAACGATGTGAGGAAGATTGTATTATGTTATAATACAATCAACGGAACAACGTGTCTTTCGTTAGAAAGCGAGGTGGGATTATGAGCGAACGTAAAACAATGACTGAAAGGAACGAAGCTGTCGGGAAAAACCAAACCCCCGACCGCAAGGAACCGAAACAAATTAGTTTTCGTGTGAGCGAATCCGAATATTCAAAGTTACAGGCATCGGCTGAAACTTTGAATATGAGTGTGCCTTCGTTTGTTAAAAACAAGGCACAAGGGGCTCGATTAGTGGCGCCCAAATTAGACAAAGTCACGCGCCAATCGATGGCCAAAGATATGGGTAAGTTGGGCAGCAACTTAAACCAAATCGCTAAAGCTTTAAATACGTATGGCGAACGCGCAAATTTGGAATTGATGCAGCAAGATATCGCCATCATGCGTAAGGAGTTGAATCACATATGGCAACAACTAAAATAAGTTCTACCAAATCAACGTCACGGGCCATTAACTATGCCGAAAAACGTGCGGAAGAAAAAAGTGGTTTAAATTGTGATGTCGAATACGCAAAAAGTGCCTTTAAAGCTTCTCGAGAAGTTTACGGTAAAACAGATGGCAACCAAGGCCATGTGATTATTCAGTCATTCAAACCAGGTGAAGTCACACCGGAACAATGTAATGTACTCGGTTTAGAATTAGCCGAAAAAATGGCACCCGAGCATCAAGTGGCCATCTACACACATAGTGATACGGACCATATTCACAATCATATCGTGATCAATGCCGTGAATTTAGAAACAGGTAAGAAATTTAATAACGATAAACAAGCTTTACGTGACCTACGTAAAGCGAACGATGAAGTTTGTTTAAACCATGGTTTATCCATTCCAGAACCGACATCAGAATTACGCTATACACAAGCTGAACAAAACCTGATTGATAAAGGAAAAAAATCTTGGAAAAACGAAGTCCGAATGGCCATTGATGAAACACAGGCAACAGATATAGACAGTTTCAAAGAACAATTACTTCCAAAAGGGATATCTGTTGAACGTGTGACCGATAAAACCATCACTTACAGACACATTGAGGCAAATAAAAAAGTAAGAGGCAGCAAGTTAGGCGATATTTATGATAAAGGAGCGATTATTGATGGCTTTGAATCCGAGAAACAACGCAGACACACCAAATACGAATCAGAACGAACAGCTCCTGAACGAACTCCAAAAGATCAATCAACGCATAGACAACCTAGAACAGAACTTAATTGGGCAGATTTCGAACAATCAACTGAAGCCCAACGCAATGAACGAAAACGTCGTGAACGAGCTGAAAGAGCAGAACGCGAAGCTCGGGAACAGGATGATCGAGCTCGAGCAGCGAGAGCAAAGCAGATCGAATCAGAACCAAAAGTTAGTAAGCGAACTAAAGGCTTCGACCTCGAACTTTAAAAACTACTTAGATAAAACAGAAACCAAAGTAATTAAAATTTCCAATCAAATGTTATCAAAAATTGATACAAAGCATATGACTGAGGATATCGCAAAGGCATTTAGACAAGAAAAAGATGGGATGTATGAGGATCTCAAAGGTATTCGAATGGCCAACCGAGAACAGCATGAAGCATTGAGCAACAGTTTAAAAGAAAATCAAAAGTTGAATAGTACTTTTAAATCGAGTATCAAAAGTATGACGCATGGTATCGGCGCCCTATACTTCGTTATTTTATTAATGGCCTTAGTTTCCATTGTGACCGGTCCGATTGGACACGTTTTAGGTATTGATAGCATGTACAGTACGTTGCATCATACGATTACACATACACAGTCTGCATGGGGCTACTTATGGTATATAGCTTATATCGTCCCTTATATACTTTTTGTTTTAATTTTGTGGGGTTGTTTAAGTTTTTTAAGACTATTTGAAAATTAACATTCTTAAAGGGCGATTAAAGGCGTATCTCTTTGAGATACGCCTTTAATTAATATTATTTTCAAAATAATATTATGATAAATTTAAAAATCCACGACCTAAAACATCCCTTACATCATGAATAGCCAAAAAAGCATTTTCATCTTCTGCTAAAACAATTTTTTTCGCTTTAGTTATTTGAGATTGTGATAAAACAACATATAAAACAGCTATATCTTTCTGTTCATAACTACCTGTAGCTTTAAATAATGTAGCGCCTCTACCAGTCAATTCATTTATTTTGCTACTAATTACAGCATTTTTATCTGAAATAATAGTAAGTGCTTTTTTGGGATTAAGCCCCTCAATAATAAACGCCGAAACTCTCTCTATAACAAACAGCATAATTATAGTGAACAAAATATTAATAACTGGTAGAACACTTAAAAATGATAATACGATAATACTATCTAATATAAAAATTGCCTGAGCTGTTCTTATATTCAAATATTTGTTAATTATTTTAGCTATAACTGATGGGCCACCCATCGTGCTACCAGAAATAATAATCATCCCAGAACCTAAACCAATAAAAACACCTGCAAATATCGCATTAACCATAGAATCATTTAAATTTAAAGATAACGATTCCGTAAGATCCAAAAATATCGAGGTAGTAATTATTGTTAACAACGTATAAATAGCTGTTTTTTTACTTAAATATTTCCATCCAATCATTATAACAATTAAATTAATAATTAAAGATGTAAGCGCTGGGGATAAGTTTAAAGAATACTTTAAAAGTAAGGATAGACCAACGGTCCCCCCATCCCCCAAATTAGAACTAATAACAAAACAATTAACACCAAAGGCCGTAAAAAAAGACCCAATTGTCGAAATTAATATATTCTTCAAATGTACACCATATACAAGTTTCATTTACAACCTCCTTTATTCTCAAAAGATATGAGTAACTCAAATTTAAAAGTGATTAAAAGCTTTTTGTTGTATTCAAGTTAAGCCTAACGATGAAGAGAAATACATAGAATTTAATTAATATAAATATTGCTACTATACCTTTTAAAAAGAAATACAGAAAGTACTCCTTGTTAAGAATAAAAAGCTTTTTCGTTTTATCTGGGTTAGATATCCATTTTTATATGCATTTATTTGGATTTTAAAAGGCGTCTTGAAGAATTAAGCGTTATACAGACAGATTTATACCAAAAATATTATATGCGTCCTTAAAATGCAAATGTGGACCAAATAAGTATAGTCTAATTTTATGAGTATGAAATTGACCAAAATCAATTTTATTCTTTTAAGACACTGATTGTTAAATAGTCATGTGACATAACAGAGTATTTTGAATTACTGATTAAAGATATTATGCTGTTTCATGTTTTGACGTCGCATATAAAGTGCATGTGTTTCTTCGAATTCAGCTTTAATGGATTGCATTAAATACCCTTGCATAGCTTCAACGGTTTCATTCTTTTGTAGCAGCATCGCTTTGAAACGTTTCAATACACTTACAATTTCAAACTCAACATCTTCCAAACGGTAATAGGTATCATGTGCATTATTAAATGATTTTTTCCCTTTAAGTAAAACACTTTTAATAATACGGATTTCTCTAATTTCAAATTTACTTAAATAGTCTTGAAGTTGTTGCGGCAATTCTTCGAGAACTTGGAACTTAAGTGCATCATTATTAAATTCAGTTTGTTGATGATTTGTATGATCCGGATGATTACTGTTTATTGGATTGTTGTATGTATCATTCATATCATGCGTATCATTATTCTCAGTCTCTATATAATCAGTATTACTTAAGTCAGTATCATTAGTGTATTCTTTTGATATGTCATGATGTATCAAATTAATATTTCTTGATGTATCATTATCATATTTCTGGACGTATGAATTTGATACGTCCGTGTTATTGCGATGTTCTATATCGTTTTCTTGCTGTGAAATATAATATACATCAGCTTCTGTTACTTCCGGTTTTTTAATATATAATTTATTAGGTTTATTTAAACCTACTCTTATTTGATTGAATAAATCAGCTTGAGTTAATTCTTTTTTTATTTTAGATAGCTTATTTGGACTACTGATATTTAAAATAGATTTAAGCTTTTCGTTGGTATAAATAAAAAATATATCTCCATTTTTATCTACCCAATTATTTCTTATGGATAAATCTAAACGATCTCTTAGTATTGACCAAGTTATTTTTGCATCATTCGACAATTTAGTATATTTAGGATTCGTAAAAAACACTTTAGGTAATTGATAAAATTTCTCTTTTTGGATTTCTTTAATATTAAAGTTGGACATACAAAAACCTCTTTCATATTTAAATTTCTAAAAGAGGTAATAAAAAAAGCTATAAGTAAGTTTATATGTATTCGACTTGCACTAATAATTCTTAGTATATATAATAAGAATATAACAACTATATAAACAAACAAATCACTTGTTTTATTACCGAAGAAACCTGACTATTCCCGTAGTTGGGTTTCTTTTATATATATTTATATTAACACTTTTAAAAGTTTTGTTAAATTGTTTATATACATTTGAGTGTAGGCATTTTCAAAGAAGGATAAAACTTCGTATAATATCTTTATATGGTTATGTCGTATAACACCGGATAAAGGCTTATACAGCAAGTATAAAGAGCGTATAACCCCTATATAACTAGTTTAAAAGTTTATACATATAATCCTATATACCTATACGTATAACCGTATAGAGTTATACGTATAGAGAATTATATGTCCTTGTAATAACAAGTATAATGGCTATATAATGGTATAAACGTTATGTATATAACTATATGGAGGCCGTTATATGAAGAGTATGAAGGAAATTGCCGATGAATTAAACGTAACAAAAATGACTGTTTATAATAATGCAAAAAAAGCAAATGTAAAATTTCAAAAAATCGATAACGTAAATTACTTATCCAGTGAAGATGAAATTATAGTAGTAAACCGAATAAGAAAAAATCAAAATAAGAATGATGATTTTGAAAGTGAAAAAAAAGAAGAAGCTAAACCTAATAATGATAACCTGGTGAAAGATGAGACAATAAAACAATTATATAACCAGGTAGATATATATAAAGAACAATCAAACAGAGATAAAGAGCAAATAAATACACTTAATAGACTTTTAGAGAATCAACAAGTATTGGCGTTAGAGAGTAATAAGAAGATTCAAAAATTAGAGAATCAATTAGAGGAAGAAAGACAGCTTAATTATTTCTTTGATACATCTGTTAATGATAGACAAAACGTTAATTCGCAAGAAGCAACATTTACCGAAGAATCTAAAGATATTAATCAAGAACAAGATGATGAACAGCCAACAGAAGTGCAACAAGATGATATAGCTGAAGAGAAAAAGGATGACAGTATAAAAGAAGATGAATTCCCAAAAGATTATGAACGATCTGAAGAAATAGAGAGTGAGACTGAGGATAGGGGAGAACAGCCCCCTAAAAAAGGGTTTTGGAGTCGTCTATTTGGTAACTAATTTTAATTAAAAAGGCACGACAAGTTCATAAACTTGTCGTGCCTTTTTATGTGAATCGAACTTCTGATAATCATTAGTTATGTAAACGATACTAAACAAGTCATTTATTAACCTTATTAGCGGTTTATAATGAGCAGAATTATTGTTATTTCTGCAATGTATTATTACAATTTTTTATAAGAGGAACATGGGGGATACTAATGGTTAACTCTGATAAAAAAGAAATAGAAATAAGTAAAACAAATGAAACACGATCTAATGAAATATCTAAAATGATTGAAGAAGGCGGTTTGGGCGCTGACCAGTATTACACTATAGATAAGCAGCAACCCGAACAAAAAATTTTAATAGAAAATATTGACCAATTCAAAGATGAAATAAGTCAAAAAGATAATGATGATTTAATTGATCTATTAATACTAAACACTCAGGAAAACACCAACTCAAAATATAATCATGCTTTGAGCATTATAAAAAAAGAACTGCTTAGCCGGATGTAATAAAAATTAAATTTTAAAAAACTGAGACACCTAAATATTTAGGTGTCTTTGCTATTTTAATAATAAGGAGCAAAAATTTATGAAAGCAAAAGACCAACAACCCTATATGTTAGATGATGAACTAGGTTCAAGAGAAGAAGTTGAAGTACACGAACAAAGAATTAAAGAATTAGAAGAATATAATGAACAAGGGGGGGGGAGGTTCTAATAATAAAATTATTATTTTTGCAACTATGCTGATATTTACATTAACAATAATTTTCTATGTTATTATACAGGCAAATAAAAACAGCAATTTTAAGATAAACAACGGTTAAAAACAAACCACTTCAATTTTCAAAAGAATTTTGTTTTTGTGTGTAGTCATAACACAAAAATTTATGTACTAAAAACAGCATTTGTTCCCGATATGATTAAGAGACTTCTTATTGAATAGGAAGTCTCTTTTAATATTTTTCTGACAATCATTTTTATTAATGAAGTACAAACTTTTTGTTATTTGCGTGTGGCCCATGCTAATTATGGAATCATTAGTTTATTTAATTAACTGCTTTAACATCATTTAAACTAAATAACTTTTCTAAGAGTTCATTGTTATTGTAATCTTTTGAAACCGCCTTTCCTGTCACATTCAAATATATGATTGTTCGGTCTATTTTATAAACATAAAAGGATATATCTTTAATGTTATAATCTGCTAATATTTGACGTATGTCCCGTTTTATATGACTTGAATAAGTTGCTTCGATATTAATCGTTATTGTTTCCTTTTTGATAAAGTTTTGATATAAAAAATTTTCTCTTAAGAAATACTGTATAATTAGAATTAAAATGGTTGTTATAGTCCCGATAAAATAAAGACCAGAACCCAAGGCCATGCCTATGCCTGAGGTCATCCAAAGACCTGCAGCAGTTGTTAAACCGTTAATGTTTTGATTTTTGATTAATATCGTTCCTGCCCCAATAAAACTAATGCCGCTCACAACTTGAGCTGCAACCCTTGATGGATCTAGTTCTATATTAGATTGATTCAAAATATCATTAAAGCCATATTTAGAAATTATGATAAACAAAGCAGAAGCTGCAGCTACAAGTATATGAGTTCTTACACCTGCTGCTTTTAATCTTTGAGCACGCTCATAACCAATTATAGAACCACATAACGCAGACAAAAAAATTCTAAAAAATAAATCTAATTGAAATAACATCGAGATTCCTTCCTTTAATTTAAAAGGGTTACTTGTATGAAATATTAATAAAGTAAGTTTATATGAGAGTATAACAGGAAATAGTGCATAACTTAATAAAATCGACCATTAATGTTTATCGCTTGAAGTTAAACCTTGTGTAATTACTTTTAGATTATATCTTAAGTAACTCAAATACGTGTCTCTTTCTTCGCCTTTTTTACTAATTTCATCAGAATAAATAGGTTGTTTGTAGATTGAAATATTACTTTCTGAGGACACTGTTTCCATCGGTCGTTTATATATATTTGATTCAATAAACAAAAGGGGTGAGTCATTTTTATTAATAAACTTAACAAAAATACTAAAAAAGAGTTAAGTAAAAGGTGCTTGATGAATATGTTATGCAAGCACGTGGTATTTTAAAGAATGAGGGAATGATTATGAAAATGAAACCATTATATGCGTTAATTGCTATAAGTGTGCTTGTAGCTCCGATAGCATCAACATCAATGAATGCAGAGATAGGAATGGTGCGCAATCACTTAAAGATTTAAAAAGGAGATTGACGATTAATAACATTAAATTCGCACTATAACTATTCGTGAATTTATCAGATAGAAAGGTGATTTTTATGTTTAAAAATATTTTATTACCATATTCTTTTGAAAATAACTTTAGCAACATTCCAAAAACTTTAAAAAAACTAACGGATAAGGATTCAGTCGTTACCATCTATAATGTTATAACGGAAAATGATTTGCTTGCTAGTGTAAGATATGAGAATAAACATAAAAGTGATATTATTAAAGAAAAAGAACAAGAACTTTCGCCATTTTTAGAAGAACTAAGTAGTAGTAGCATCAACTATAAGATAGAAATAGATTTTGGACCTGTCAAAGATACAATACTTGAAAAAATTAGTTCAGGAACTTTAGAAAACGGACAATTTGATTTAGTTGTTATGAGTAATCATAGACTTAGTTTAGACATTAAACATGTACTCGGTGATGTTACACACAAAATTACTAAAAGAAGCCCTGTACCTGTCCTTGTGGTTAAATGATTTTGAAACAATTAAGAGACTCTTTTTTAATAAGGAGTCTCTTTTAATATGGCTTGTGGTAATAATCGGTTATGTTAATTATTGGACCCTATTCATAATGTTTATCGCTTGAAGTTAAACCTTGTGTAATTACTTTTAGATTATATCTTAAGTAACTCAAATACGTGTCTCCTTCTTCGCCTTTTTTACCAATTTCATCAGAATAAATAGGTTGTTTGTAGATTGGAATATTACTTTCTGAGGACACTGTTTCCATCGGTCGCTTGTCTACATTTGATTCTACAAATAAAACGGGCGGTTTGTTTTTATGAATAAATTTAACTAAATTTTTAATTTGTTCTGGTGAGCCATTTTCTTCAGTATCTATTGCCCAGATATAACCTTCTTTCAAGTTATAACGTGTAGTTAGATATTGAAACGCTTGTTCACTTGTCACAAAAATTTTATCCCTTTTCGGTATACTTTTTATTTGTTTATCATAATCATGTTCAATTTTGTGTAGTTCTTTTAAATAGTTTTTTTCTTTCTTTTTGAAATAACCTCTGTTCTTAGGATTTTTCTCAATCAACGAAGCCGTAATAGTCTTTACCATTTTTTCCCCAACATAAGGGTCTATAAAAGCGTGAGGGTTAACTTCTTTATTTTCTTTATCCCCAATATACATAGGCTTAACATCTTTGGCCACTTCTACTGCATTCCGTTTTGAGTAATCAGTAGTGTCTAATACCTTAGATAACCAACCTTTGTTGCCACCTTCTAAATTTAAGCCATTGTATAAGACAAGATCAGAACGGGCGATATCTTTCATATCGTCAGGTTTAGGCTCATATTCATGAGGATCTGTTCCTATAGGTACAAGGTTTGTTACTGCCACATGTTTGCCGCCAATTTCCTTTGTCATATCTTCAATCATAGAGAAGCTTGTCACTACTTTAATCTTATCCTTACTAGTTTGTGTAGGCGGTTGGTTAGAATCTAATGTAATATCATCTTGTCTACTACAACCAATAAATATTAGAGACAATGCTAAAATTGATATGAGTAAAAATAATTTCTTCATCGTTATTCATCTCACAATCTATTTTTTATTTTTAATTATTTTCCATAACAAGCCTGTCTTGGGCGCCAAAAAGAACGTCACTACAAAAATAGCAGTAATCACTAATACAATGACAACGCCCGATGGTAAATTGTATGAAAAACTTAAAAATAGTCCTATAACTGCAGAAAAAGCACCAATAATGGAAGACATTACAATCATTGTAGACAATCGTTTAGCTAATAAATAGGCAGTTGCCGCAGGCGTAATGAGTAATGAAACCACGAGTATAACACCTACTGTTTGTAACGATGCAACGGTCACTAACGTCAATAAAACCATTATTGTATAATGAATTAATTTAACAGGTAAGCCTGAGGCTGCTGCCATTGTTGAATCAAATGTAGATAGTAAGAATTCTTTGTAGAAAACAATAACTATGATGAGTACAATAGCTGCTACAATAATAGTCAATGTCCTATCTTCACCTTTAACCGTTAGCACATTACCAAATAATATTTCTGTTAAATCAATTGAAGATTGGGCTTTTGCTACGAGTAATACGCCCAAAGCTAAAAAAGAAGAAAAAACAATACCGATTGCAGAATCATTTTTTATGTTACTATTTTGGTTTACAAAGCCAATACCTAATGCTGCAAGTAGGCCAAATAAAGCTGCGCCATAGAAAAAATTAATACCTAACATGTAAGAAATTGCAACGCCAGGTAAGACTGCATGAGAAATTGCGTCCCCCATTAGTGCTAAACCTCTTAGTACGATAAAGCATCCGATCACGCCACAAATAACACCTATAATAATCGATGTGATCAACGCTCTTTGCAAGAAGCTAAATTCCATAACATCACTAATGAATTGATGTATCACGCTGTGTTCCTCCTTTTTCTGAAGCAACCAATATTTCTGTGCCAAAGGCTTTTTGTATATTTTTACTAGTATATACATCAGAAACTTTACCATAAGAAATTAGCGATTTATTCAATAAAATAAGCCCGTCAAAATATTTATGAACTTTTGATAGATCATGATGAACAATTAATATCGTTCTTCCTTTAGATGCAAGTTCACCTAGCAAATTAATAATAATATTTTCACTTGTTATATCAATGCCTACGAAAGGCTCGTCCAGAAAAATCAAATCGGAATCTTGGATAATTGTTCTAGCGATTAATATGCGTTGGAACTGTCCTCCTGACAATTCACTTATTTGGCGATTACAATGTTCATACATATTTACTTTTTTTAAGGCTTCTTCAGCTTTAATCTTGGCTAATTTACCGGGTCTTTGTAAAGGGCTTAATTTAGGGAAGATTCCTAAAATAACACAATCTATTACTTTCATAGGAAAAGTTGTGTCTATGTTACTCTTTTGCTCAACGTATGATAAATTCTTACGTTGATTTTTAATGAGTTCGCCGTTAAAAAGTGTATTTCCTGAATGGGGTACTAAATCTAGCATTGCTTTAATAAGAGTTGACTTACCGGCTCCATTAGGTCCAATAATACCGTAAATATTACCTGAAGGTACTTCCAAGTCAATACTTTCTAAAGCTTCAATTTTATTATAAACTACTGTAATGCCTTTTGTTTCTAACATTGGTTTTCCTCCTTAACTCTTCTACCATATCAAAATAATATTATTAGGTAAACCTAAAAAAAATATTCACCATACCTTTTGAAAAGCGTTTGCTCCTTTATAATATTAAGATATTGATTTAAAGAAAACTCAAAAAGCATTGCTAACTTAGTTGAATTTTGGTTAACTGGATGTTAAAGAATTTTTCGGGGGGATAAAATGAGATTATTTTTACAGCAATTAAACGAAAAAAGGAAAGGAACAGACCTTGGTTTAATTATAAGTTTTATTACGTTAGGTGTATTAGGTGTGATTATGGTATACAGTGCCAGTATGGTACCAGCCTCTAAAGGGACTCTTACAGGGGGAAACGCTATTCCAAGCAATTATTTTATGAAAAGACAATTCGTATTTCTTATAATAGGGGCTGCGATTATTTTCACATCTTTTTTTATAAATATTAATGTGTTAAAACGAATTAATGTACAAAAAGTTATTGTGTTAGGAACGTTAACTTTATTGCTATTAACAATAATAATTGGTAACGAGGTTAATGGTTCAAAAAACTGGATTAACTTAGGTTTTTTTAGTTTACAATCTTCTGAGTTTTTAAAGCTATCTTCTATATTTTATCTTTCTTACATAATTGATCAACGTTTATCTAGCAAACAAGATTATAAATTAAAACACTTGATGCCCCCTTTGGGTATATTAGGCGTTGGATTATTTCTTGTCTTACTTCAAGGTGATTTAGGCGGCACAATATTAACGGTCGCTATCATTGCATGCATCTTACTTTACTCTGACATAAAGGGAAAGGTAAAGCTTCAAATTCTAGGAATTACTTTAATTCCTACTACAATTTATCTACTTTACACTTTGCTATTTGATGCAAAAAATATTTACAGGTTAAAACGTATTAACGTTATGCTAGATCCATTTAAATATGAAAAGGATGACGGCTATCAGTTAACGAGTGCACTGATGTCTATAGGAAATGGCGGATTATTTGGGAATGGTTTGGGAAATGGGGTTTCAAAATTAGGTTATTTACCTGAACCCCATACAGATTTTATCTTTACTGTTATTTCTGAAGAATTAGGATTGATAGGTGTGCTAATTGTTTTGATGATTTATGGTTTTATTTTAATGAAAGGACTTATTTATGCAAATAAAACCAATAATCATTTTTATAAACTCATTTGTATTGGTGTTGTAAGTTATTTATTTATACAAGTTTTTGTAAATTTAGCAGGTGTCTCAGGTCTGATACCATTGACTGGAGTAACATTGCCACTATTAAGTTACGGGGGTTCTTCAATGTTAAGTGTTAGTATCGCTTTTGCTGCTTTACTAGCGGTAACAAGGAAAATTAATAAGGAGCGTGTGTTAACTAAATAAACCTAATAAAAAATATTGAAAAGAGGATGATTATGAATTTAAAACAAAAGCACCTTGTCAATTTAATAGAGGAAAATCACTATTCACAATTTAGAATAGAATTTTTAAGCTTACATGCTTATGAACAAAGTGAATTTTTCTCAGCAATAGATAAAAAAATTAGGAAAAATTTATATGAATTACTTTCTGCTCAAGAAGTAGCTCGATTTTTAGAATATTTAAATACTAGTGACAAAGAGTTCGAAATGTTATTTAATGAGTTACATGTAAATTATGCGAGTGAAATATTAGAACATATGGCAGATGATGATGCAGTAGATATTTTAAATAAATTGTCGAAAGAACAACGTATTACACTGCTTACGCTTATGCCAAAGGATAAGTCAACCTTGTTGAAATCTTTAATGCATTATTATGAAGATACAGCTGGTGGCATAATGACTAAAGAATATATTTCTGTCCCAACTACTATGAACGTTGATGAAGCACTGAAATATATAAAAGAACAATCCAATTATGCTCAAATGATTTACGTTATTTATGCGGTGGATGTTAATAATAAATTGGTTGGAGTTATGTCTTTAAGGGAGATTATTCATACTGATGCCGATATGTTGATTAGTGAAATCATGAAAGTTAATGTCGTACAAACAGACGTTTCTACTGATCAAGAATATATTGCCCAAACTATTCGTGATTATGATCTTATTGCAATTCCCGTAGTAGATTATCAACAACATTTACTAGGTATCATTACAGTCGATGATATTTTAGATGTTATGGAAGCTGAAGCCAATGAAGATTATTCAAGATTAGCAGGAATTGACAGTGTTAAAGATACAGAGGAATCTATTTTAAAAACTGCTAAAAAACGTTTGCCTTGGCTAATCCTACTTACTTTTTTAGGTATGATTACAGCAACGATATTAGGGTCATTTGAAGAAACCCTTGAACAAGTAGCATTACTTGCAGCATTTATCCCTATTATAAGTGGTATGTCTGGTAATACAGGAACACAATCCCTGGCTGTTTCGATCCGTAGTATTTCGACGGGTGATATGAAACATAAAAATAAATTGAGACATGCTTTGTATGAATCTGGGAGTGGTTTTATTTCTGGATTTGTCTGTAGTTTAATTTTATTTTTAATTATTGTGATTCTTTATGGTCAGCCATTATTAGCGACAATTGTGGCTATTAGCTTAACTATTGCTATGACAGTTGGAACAACAATTGGGTCACTTATTCCATTATTTATGCATAAAATTGGCATAGACCCTGCCGTAGCGAGTGGTCCATTTATAACTACAATCAATGATATAGTAAGTATGTTGATTTACTTTGGTCTTGCTACCTCCTTTATGAGTTATCTAACGTGACTCCTTTATAATAAAATGTTTTTAGTAGTACAAAGATACTTAGTGGTGAATATCTTTTAAAATATGATAGAGGAACAAAATTTAGGAGGAATGAAATGAAATTTATAGATTTTTTCAGAAAAGTTGATGAACTATGTAACGTTTCTGACGAAAATGTAAGGCTGGTTAATCAATATATATTATTAAAGTTACACGGGGTATCTTCTAAGTTCAAGATTAGTGATAGGATTCTATGAGTTCTTTTAAAAATCACAATAGCATCTTTTCTTTTCGTTCGATAGGGTCTTTAATTGTTCTGGTGGTGTTAGGGATATCATTAATATGGATGAGTTTCCACTTAAATCTACCGTCACCAGTGGAAATGCGCAAGATTATACTTAGCTATGGATGGGCAGGTTGGTTGGTATTCATCGGGATTACCGTAGCAATTGCTATTACTCCTATCCCTATAACAATGCCTGCTTTAGTAGCCGGGTCTCTCTACGGCCTAGTGGAAGGAACATTGCTCTCTTTTTCCGGAGTAATGCTTGGATCTTGGCTCGGATATTGGATGGCGCGTCTTGTAGGTCAACGTATCACCTTTCAGCTACTAGGACGACACAGCTTTATTGTACAGAAGTACCTTAGTAACGCGGGATTTTGGGCTATGTGTACAGTGAAGTTAATGCCCGGTTTGCCATACTGGCCAGTAAATTATGGTGCTGGGGCCTTAGGTGTAAGACAGTATACTTTCATCTCTGCTACCTTTTTAGCTTCTATTCCAGGCCAGATTTCTTTGGTAGCTTTAGGTGCTTTTGCAGTGAAACCTTCAGTATTCCATGGTGTAGTATTAATTATCGCGTGGACTGCAGTATTGACTTTGACTTGGGTTTCCTATCATCATTGGCGTGGCACAAGTTCTGATATACAGAATCCAGAAGAGATAGAGCAATAGGTCAACTATCTATGATTTTTGAAGACAAGATCCATTACTGTTTGATTTTGAAATGATAAAGAGATTCCTTTTTAAATAAGGAATCTCTTTTAATATGTGCAGCTTTCTATAATCATCTGTTATTTAAAAGGGGTTAGTAAATCATTAAATTATATTTTCTATTTCGATATTTTTGATAGAATAAATTGCTCCCCATTTTCGTATAGTTCTAATGATTTTTTTATTAAATTTATGCAAGGAACAATCCTGAAACAAATATAAGCTGACAATGTGCCTAAAATTGCTCCCACTAAGATATCTCCTGGGTAATGAACCCCCACCCAAATGCGTGAAATTCCTACAAGAAAAGCCAATATTAGCCACATAAATCTCAAATTTTTCTTAAAAAGCAAAAACGTGACGCAGATAGAAAAAAATTGTATTGCATGGTCACTTGGAAATGAATTATCTACTGTATGGCCAATAAGTTGGTTAACATTTGTTAATTCAGCAAATGGCTGATTATTTGAATATATTTTCCCTGCAAATTCCCCCAATATTTCAGCTATTACAAAAGCAATCATTCCACAAATAATCATTATTCTGTTCTGCTTTTTTCGAGTGAACCAATATATGAGAATACCTAAAACTAAAAAGTATTTCAGGTACTTAGCTAAAAAAATCATTAATGGATTTAAAAATAGCCATTGCTTACTTAACTCATTAAACACTCTAAAAATTTCAATATTTACTTCTGATAAATTCATAAAACTCATCCTCTTAATATTATAATTTTATTTTAAATATAAATTATACCTAATCTCTGACTATACCAAAGTAAAACACTTAGATAAATCTAATCATATTAGTTCAGAAACAATTGTTATTAAGAGAGCATTTGACTTTGCAACGCTTAAAAGACCATATGCATAATATGTATAATTATATTTTTACACCTTGCAATTAATTCTAATAAAACATATTAAAATGTTGGGAAAGTTAGGTGAGAGTTAATGAGAATAGTCTATTATCTTAGAAAAAGTTGCGGTTTATCACGAATAGAATTAACTAAACGTTTAAATAGCATGTATGACTGTAGCATGAGTAAAGAACGACTGATATTAATTGAACTTGATTCCAAAAAAGCAGATGAACCTACTGCTAAAATTCTTGCTGAATTTTTTAATGTAGCTCTAGAAGTGTTTCAGAAAAATAAAGAATTAGAAAAGTAAAATCAAAAGATATGCTTAAACTGTTCCTCTTTGAATCAATTAAGAAAAAAATTTTTATGTAAAACTTCTGCTAATAGCTCTTGCTCAAAAAGGAATTGACCAATTAAATGTATAGAGATGTCAACAGAGGTAATATTTATATCAAATTTGAAACTAGAAATAATAACACCTGTTGCTATGTGATTGCTTGTAGTAAGAAGGGCATCAGAGAGTTTTTTAAAGATGTTAATTCTTTAAAAAAGCGTTCTCAAACTTTTAAATACAGACAGTTATTAAATATAAACGTTCGTTAACGAGCATGTTTTGAAATGATTAAGACACTCTTTTTAAAGAAGTGTCTTTTTTATACTACTTTATAGCTTAAAAGTTTTGAAAAATTTGTTTAATTTTCAAAACTTTTTTTCGGCGTAGTTAAAGCTACGACAGCTATAATAATAAATAGTCCGCCTACTAGTTGATAGTATCCAAAGGATTCATTTAACCAAGTAATTGAAATGATGATGGCAACAAGAGGTTCTATACTGGATAAAATGCTTGTTTCAGATGGGGATAAATACTTTAAACTTCCGATATAAAGAAGAAATGAAAGAGTTCCACTTATAATCACACCCAATAACATAATAGTTGTTGTGATTGTTAAGTCTTCAATAAAACTTTGAATACTAAAATTTAAATTTAGTAAAAAGGAAAGTACACCTGCGATTAACATTCCCCATCCAACCACAAGAATGACGCCCCATTTTTTGATTAAAGAAACCGGTTGTATAGTATAAAATGTAAAACCTAACATTGTGAGAATTCCAAAGATAATACCCTGTTTGGTTAGAAGAATGTTTTGATATGAACCATTTGTGATTAAAAAATAGAGCCCTATTAAAGCTATAATTATAGAAATAAATTGTCTGGCAGTCGGTAGCTGTTTGATTTGTATAGATACATAAATTGTAATAAGTATTGGAGCAAAAAACTGAAACAACATAGCCGTGACAGCATTGCTTACATTGATTGCCTCGATAAAAAAGTATTGAGCACCGAGCATACCAATAGCGCCAAATAATATGAGTTGAATTCTGTGACCTGGGTGCTTCCAAATTTCAAAGATTTGTTTTTTTGAAAAAGAAAGATACAAGAGAAGAAAAAATCCAGCTAATAGTAAGCGAAAAACAAGAAAATCTATGGATGAAATGCTGGAATGTTGGAAAAGCCACTGTATCATCGGCCCCGATAGGCCCCAAAGAGTTGCTCCGCTAATAATCATAATAAATCCTATATGTTGATTTTGTTGATTCATTTTAACCCTCCATTGTTGTTGCTTTTTATTTCTATGATGTAAAAATTGTACTATTGAGGTATTATAGTGAATATCTGACTCTTTTATAAGTGCCAGTATTTTATTAGTAGAGGGGGCCAGAGTTAATGTTACAGTTAACACCGAATTTTGATATTCAAGGCAAAGATCCGATTTATATCCAGTTATATTCGTATATTAAACAAGAGATAAAGAAAGGAAGTTTATTACCTGAAATGAAGTTGCCTTCAAAACGAAAACTTTCTCAGCATCTTTGCGTTAGTCAAAATACTGTTGAATCTGCCTATGGGCAATTAGTTGCTGAAGGCTACTTAAAAGCACTTCCTAGAAAAGGATATTATGTTTGCGATATTGAAGAAGAGGATTTTAATATAAATTATCAAAACCCCCAGTATGTGGAGGAAAAATTAAATAAAAACGATGGTTATACCTATGATTTTGCATACACTGGTGTTGATCCAGAGTCTTTTCCTTTTAACCTTTATAGAAAGTTGATAAATGAAATATTTCAAAGTGATAACAAACAAATATTACAGTTAGGCCATCCTCAAGGAGAGCTATATTTACGAAGAGCGATTGCGGATTATATTTACGAAGCAAGAGGAGTAAAATGTTATCCAAGTCAAATCGTTATTGGATCTGGCACACAAACTTTAATGAAGATACTTTTTCTATTATTACCAAAGAGCAAATTTGCTGTTGAAGACCCTGGCTATCATAGGAAAATGATGTTGTTTGAAAAAGAAGCAAATCAAGTAGAATTGGTTCCAATCGATGCAGAAGGTATGCTTGTTTCCCATTTAAGTAAATCTAATGCAGATGTAGCGATTGTGACGCCGTCCCATCAGTTTCCTAGTGGTATGATTATGCCGGTTTCAAAACGCTTGCAAATATTGAAATGGGCAAAAGAGCAAAAAGACCGTTATATTATTGAAGATGATTATGATAGTGAATTTCGATATAGTGGTAAACCAGTACCTGCGCTTCAAGGGTTAGATACCGGAGAAAATGTGATTTATATGGGTACTTTCTCCAAATTGCTATTACCTTCTCTGCGTATTAGTTATATGGTTTTACCAATTTCTCTAATCAAGATCTACCAAGAAGACTTTTTCTTTTATGCTCAAACAGTCTCTCGCATAGACCAAAATATCTTAAAAGAATTTTTAAATAGAGGACATTGGGAAAAACATATTCAAAAAATGAAAGTGGTTTATCGAAAAAAAAGAGATGTTTTAATTACAGCTATTTCAAAATATTTCCCAGAAAGTGTTGAAGTTATAGGCCAAGACTCTGGTTTGCATTTAACCCTACGTTTAAATAATGGTATGACAGAACAAGAGGCTATTGATCAAGCAGCAAAATTTGGTATAAAAGTAAATTCTGTTTCTGAATACGGGGAAAATGATGGCCAAACCGTCCTCCTTGGCTTTGCAGTACTGTCCATAAAACAAATAAAAGCAGCAGTTAAACTGCTTGCAAAAGCATGGTTTGACAAAAATACAAGTAATCATTATTAAGATTAACTTAAAGCGAAGTATAATTATTAATTATACTTCGCTTTTTTAAATATAGAACCTAATGACCCTATATACACTATTAATATCAGAAAAAATATTTTGTATGTTTAGAGCCTACCCTAACCAAACACTTAAATGGGCTTGTAAAATGCAGTTTCGAATTGTATGATTAGGGTGTATGAGAAAGGGTGGGTAAATTTGATAGTTGGTTATGCACGAGTTTCAACCATTGATCAGAATTTAGATAGGCAAATTGAAAATTTAGAAGCATTTGGTGCTGGAAGAATATTCACAGAAAAACAATCGGGAAAATCGATTGAAAATAGACCAATTTTTCAAGAAGTATTAAATTTTGTACGCATGGGAGATCGTTTAGTTGTAGAATCCATCGACCGATTAGGTAGAAATTATGATGAAATTATTCAAACGGTTAACTATTTAAAAGAAAAAGAAGTCCAATTAATGATTACAAGCTTGCCCATGATGAATGAAGCAATTGGGAATCCATTATTAGATAAGTTCATGAAGGATTTAATCATTCAAATTTTAGCAATGATTTCAGAGCAAGAAAGAAATGAAAGTAAGCGTCGACAAGCACAAGGTATAAAAGTAGCTAAAGAAAAAGGCGTCTATAAAGGTAGACCTGTACTTTATTCACCAAATGCAAAAGACCCTCAAAAACGTTTAGTGTATCATCGCGTTGTAGAAATGCTGGAGCAAGGCGTTTCGATTAGTAAAATTGCTAAAGAAGTTAACATTACAAGACAGACAGTGTACAGAATTAAAAAGGACCAAGTATAATTATACTTGGTCCTTTTTAATTCTATATAAGTTTTTTGAAATGATATATCTATGAGACATATTATTGGTTTGTTTTTTTATCTATATTTTTAAATAATGAGAAAAAGAAAGTAACTATTACGTTCTTTCACTTAACAACTTGCCTCCAGAACCCACGTTATCTAGACTGTTTTCTTTTAAAATCACATAATATCCTTCTTGGGGGATTCCAGTAATACGTGAAGCAGTTTCTGTTAATTCCTCAACTAGTTGTTTTTTCTGATCTTTTGTTAAATCTAGTGTTTCTAATTTTAAAATTGGCATAATAAGCAACCTCTTTTCTAAATAAATTCTTTTTTTATTTTATTTTTATAATTTATAAAGATAATTGTTAAAATAGTTAATATGAAAACTATATTAATTAAAATAAAACTATTTAATATAGATGATAAGACAACACATATAACTATTACAATAATATTCATTTTAACCTTGGAAGAACTTAAAATACTACTATAATGCTTAGTATTAGCAAGCAATAGTATTAAATACATTGTGAAAGCAGTAATATACAAGTAATGATAATTAAATGAAGAAAAATGATCATGCTGCATTTCTTCATTAATAACTAAAAACATTATATCTATAAAATATAGAATGAATAAATGTATATATAAAGTGAAAAAACCTGTTCTTTTTGCTTTTGCTTTTTCTGTGTATTTATAATGTAAGGTATATAAAATAAATAAGGATACTAACAACATAAACATTATTATATATACTGGATTTAATGAAAATACACTTATATCACTTGCAATGAATATTAACCCTTCCCCAAACATCAATATTACAAATAGACTTAACCGTTCACTCAAATGATCAAAATAAACAGGGTGTTTTTTTGCCTGTTTTTGAAAGAACAAAGGTACTATAGAAGCTATTGTTACAGCGATCAAAAATACTAAAACATTTGAGTTACCATTAATGAATAAAGAAAAAATTGAAATTAAAGATGCTAATATAAGACTTAATACATACGGTAGAATGAGTCTTATATCAAACCTTTCTTTATTAAGAATGTAGTTCAATATATATTGCGTAGCAATACTTAAAAAAAGTAATGTTGTTATTAGAACGCCAGGCGTGAAAGTTGATTGAAAGTCTGAATCAATAGCCCTTGAAAGTAATATTATTAAAAACATATCAATAAATACAAACGCATATTGATACCATTTTTTATTAAAAAACCTATTAACTAATAATGTTCTATATACCCATATAGCTACAAAGATAAGGAAAAGCATAAAATTTTTGAGTAAATTTTCAGCCGATAAAATACCATCCGTCATGTGTGCAGTAGCTTGATTAACTTGAGAAAGTATTGAAACAAAAATCAAATCGAAAAATAATTCTGACATACTAACTTCTTTTTTATTCATGTCGCACTCCTAATGATATTTTATTTACCATTCTTGATTTGTAGGTCTAATGATAAGTTCGTTAACAGCGACGTTAGAGGGCTCATTTATTGCAAATGTTATAGCTCTAGCCATATCTTTAGGTTCTATTGTTGTTTCATACACAGAAGATACATTACCTTCTACATCCGAATCAGTAATTGTTTGAGTTAAATTAGTATTAGTAGCACCAGGACAAATAATAGTTGCTCTAATATTACTATTTTGAGACGATTCTTCCATGCGTAAGCCCTCTGTAATTGCTCTTACAGCAAATTTTGTTCCGCTATAGACAGCGCTACCAGGAGTAACTAAATGTCCAGCTACAGAAGATATATTTATTATATGACCAGAATTTTGGTTTCTCATTTCAGTAATAACAGAATAAATACCATTTAAAACACCCTTAATATTCACATCAATCATTGAGTTCCATTCATCTATCTTCTTATTATGCATTAAAGATAACGGCATAACTCCTGCGTTATTAATTAAAACATCTATCTTTCCAAAATTATCGATAGCAAACTGTGCTAATTCATTTACGTCTTGAATATTTGTCACATCTGTTTGTTTATATTTAACTATATTGTTGTCTTGTGATAATTCCTCTGAAATCTCCTTTAATTTTTCATCGTTTCTTGCTGCTAACACTAACTTTGCACCTTGTTGTGCTAATGATGTTGCTGTTGCTTTCCCTATACCACTTGATGCTCCTGTTATAAGGATAACTTTGTCTTTTATATTATTCATATTATATGCCTCCATTAATTAAATATATAATTAATGTTAAACCTTGAAGTGTACTTTATGTCAAATAAGACAATCGCTGTTTATATTATTTGTATTAACATCACGAGATTTTTCATCATAAACACCTAATTTATAGTTAATCTGATCTAGACAATCTAACTTGCTTATAATTTCATTTTTTATGCTTTCTTTATGTTCACTTAAAATTTCACGTCTTTTTTCTATCGTAGAATGCCCTTGATTAAATAAATAAACATAATACTTTATATCCTCAATCCCCATATCTGTTGCTCTTAATAATTTAATGAATTTCAACCATTCTATATTTTCATCTGTATACGTACGACTCCCATTATTATCCCTTTTAACAATAGGTAATATCCCTTCTTTTTCATAATATCTCATTGCTGAACTATTAATACCAACTATTTTCTTTACATCTTGAGCGTAGTACATGAATCATCATCTCCTATAAAGTTACTTTAACAAAAATTCAAAAACTATAATAATTTTTGAATTCAAACGTTAGTCTCAACAGTGAAAAAAGGATTAAAGATAATAGAAGGTAAAGAGAAACAAATTATATATATCTTTAAATTTTTCGTTTTTGACACAAAACCTCTTAACTTAATATTAAGAGGTTTTTCTTGGATAT
>ERZ794963.49-NODE-49-length-30811-cov-12.609214_pt1 | contig 30811 bp, 25 predicted proteins | sample MGYA00375740_ERZ794963 | MGnify/ENA primary metagenome ERZ794963 (study PRJEB30138, sample SAMN05968720) | food fermentation metagenome | isolation source: fermented_meat | host: inoculated_fermented_meat_time_40_first_replicate;inocula... | place: Italy | collected... | reverse complement strand
GGAATACCTGAGCTAGGGCTCATGCATTAAGAACCCCTAATCATTAAAATGATAAAGTTAGAGGAATACCTGAGCTAGGGCTCATGCATTAAGAACCCCTAATCATTAAAATGATAAGGGGTTCTATAAAAAAACTTACATTTTACCATTGCTTTACGTAATGAATTAATGTTATAATACTGTGGTCGCGCTCATAGAGCGTTCATTTCGTCACGAAATGTAGAAGAGTGGGAGGACAAAACTCAGTCCTGTGACCACATCACGATATCAAGGAGGTGCACATCGTGGCTAAAAAAGTAGAAAAAGTAGTTAAATTACAAATTCCTGCAGGGAAAGCAAATCCAGCACCACCAGTTGGTCCAGCATTAGGTCAAGCGGGTGTAAACATTATGGGATTCTGTAAGGAATTCAACGCACGTACACAAGAAGACGCAGGTTTAATCATTCCGGTAGAAATCAGTGTTTATGAAGACCGTTCATTTACATTTATTACAAAAACACCACCGGCTCCAGTATTACTTAAAAAAGCAGCAGGCGTTGAAAAAGGTTCAGGCGAACCTAATAAAAACAAAGTTGCTACAGTAACTAAAGATCAAGTACGTGAAATTGCGAACCAAAAAATGCAAGATTTAAACGCTTCAGACGAAGAAGCGGCAGTTCGTATCATTGAAGGTACTGCTCGTAGTATGGGAATCACAGTTCAATAATAAAAAACATTAATGAATATATAGATTGACGATAGAAGCAGATGACAGAAATGACAAACATGATGACAGCGTTCAATATTGTCGTAATATGAGGGGAAATGTCATTTATTAAGGAATTTAATTCTAAGATAAAACATAATTTATACCTCACTGTTATCTGCTCTTAACTTGTGAAAGCAAGTAAATGTGGGAGGAAATTCCGCTAAAACCACTAAAGGAGGAACATGAAATGGCTAAAAAAAGCAAAAGATATCAAGAAGCAGCTAGCAAAATCGATCGCTTAAAACATTACGATGTACAAGAAGCTGTTGAACTAGCTAAAGAAACAAACATTGCTAACTTTGACGCATCAGTTGAAGTAGCATTCCGTTTAGGTATTGATACACGTAAAAATGACCAACAAATCCGTGGAGCAGTAGTGCTACCAAACGGTACTGGTAAATCACAACGTGTATTAGTGTTCGCTAAAGGAGAAAAAGCAGCTGAAGCAGAAGCAGCAGGTGCAGATTTCGTTGGCGAAGGCGAATATGTAGAAAAAATCCAACAAGGTTGGTTTGATTTTGACGTAGTAGTAGCTACACCAGACATGATGGGCGAAGTTGGTAAACTTGGTCGTGTATTAGGACCTAAAGGTTTAATGCCAAACCCTAAAACTGGAACAGTAACTATGGACGTTAAAAAAGCAGTTGAAGAAATCAAAGCTGGTAAAGTAGAATACCGTGCTGAGAAATCAGGTATTGTTCACGCATCAATTGGTAAAACATCATTTGATACAGACAAACTTGTTGAAAACTTCAGAACTTTACAAGACGTATTAGCAAAAGCGAAACCTGCTTCAGCTAAAGGTACGTACTTCAAATCTATTGCTGTAACTACAACAATGGGTCCTGGAGTTAAAGTTGATACTTCAAGCATCAAACTTTAATCTATTAAAATAAAAATTATTTAGGCTGAAAGTTTATGCTTTCAGCCTTTAAAAAAATATTGACATAGTACATTAATTTAGTTATATTGGTTAATGTATTATTTTACCTAAGACAGTAGGAGTTAGTAATAACTTAAAAATTTAATCCTACCGAGGCTAAAATTGACTTGAACGTGAAGAATTTAGATCTTTCAAGCACTTTTTGCCACGGGTAGAAAGTGCTTTTTTTATTGAGTATTGCAAAGCGAATACGATTCGTTAATCATTACTTCAAAATTAAAAGCACCAAACTAAAATCTATGGAGGTGTCTAAATGTCTGCTATCATCGATGCAAAAAAACAAGAAGTTGATATTATTGCTGAACAACTTAAAAACTCAGTATCTACAGTTATCGTTGACTATCGTGGTCTAAGCGTTGCTGAAGTAACTGAATTACGTTCGCAATTACGTGAAGCTGGTGTTGAGTACAAAGTTTACAAAAACACTATGGTTCGCCGTGCAGCCGAAAAAGCTGGTATCGACGGTTTAGATGAATTCTTAGTAGGTCCTACTGCAGTTGCTACTTCAACAGAAGATGTTGTTGCTCCAGCAAAAGTTATCGCAGGATTTGCAAAAGATCATCAAGCATTAGAAATTAAAACAGGTGTTATGGAAGGCAATGTTATTTCTGCAGAAGAAGTTAACACTGTTGGTACTTTACCATCACACGACGGTCTTGTTTCTATGCTATTATCAGTATTACAAGCTCCAGTACGCAACTTCGCTTATGCGGTTAAAGCTGTTGGAGAAGAGAAAGAATCTAAAGAAGAAAGCGCTGAATAATTGCGCATAAACTAATTAAAATTAATGGAGGAATATTAAAAATGGCTAATCAAGAACAAATCATTGAAGCGATTAAAGAAATGTCAGTTTTAGAATTAAACGACTTAGTAAAAGCAATTGAAGAAGAATTTGGTGTAACTGCAGCAGCTCCAGTAGCAGCAGCAGGTGCAGCTGGTGGCGGAGACGCTGAAGCTGAAAAAACTGATTTCGATGTTGAATTAACTTCAGCTGGATCATCAAAAATCAAAGTCGTTAAAGCTGTTAAAGAAGCTACTGGCTTAGGATTAAAAGATGCTAAAGAATTAGTTGACGGAGCTCCTAAAGTAGTTAAAGAAGCTTTACCTAAAGAAGAAGCTGAACAACTTAAAGAAGCATTAGAAGAAGTTGGCGCTACAGTAGAATTAAAATAATTTTTGCTGGCTAACAGTTGATAATTATATATTGAAGATAGTTCATGCAGCTTAATGCATTAACTGCTTCGGTACGTTAAAATTAAGCGTATCATGGACTATCTGAAATCTTTGAGAAATGAAAACCCCGTTATTACTATAACGGGGTTTTATCTTATTTTATCTATTGCCTATTTTCAATATTTAAATTAAGGCTTTGAAGTCGAAATTTAAAATGTTTAGGTTTATTATTAATCTAAGACGAATTAGATTAAAAGAGGTGTAGTCATGAGTCATTATTATGATGAAAATCCTGAAGTAGAAAGTGAAGAATTGCTTTTTACTTACTCCTACGATAACCATGATTTAGAACTTGTAACAGATGCTGGTGTATTTTCAAAAGGGAAAATAGATTTTGGATCTGATTTACTAGTAAAAACTTTTTTGAAAACATATCCCCCTGGTCCTACAAAAAATATCATAGATGTTGGATGTGGCTATGGCCCTATCGGTTTAATGATTGCGAAAGTTTCCCCACACCACGAAGTGACAATGGTTGATGTGAATCAACGCGCACTAAATTTATCAAGAAAAAATAAAAAAAGAAACCGTATAGAGAATGTTGAAGTTAAAGAAAGTGATGGTTTATCACAAGTGGAAGACAACACGTATGACTTTGTCCTTACTAATCCACCGATTAGAGCAGGAAAAGAGGTTGTACATCGCATTTTAGAAGACGCTTATATTAAATTAAAACTTGATGGCGAACTTTTTGTAGTAATTCAAAAAAAGCAAGGTATGCCATCAGCAAAGAAAAAAATGCAAGACACATTCGGTAACATTGAAGTATTAGAAAAGAGCAAAGGCTATTACATTTTAAGAAGTGTAAAAGGTTGATTAAGTAGCTGTATTCTGATATAGTAATAGAATGTAAAAAATTATGTTCAATAAGTGTGTACTTTTACGTATAAATTAACAATGTATATAAGTTGAAATAGAAAATGGTGTCATAAGTATGCTACCGTTTTCTTTTTGTCTAATTATATTGGGTGATTTAGTAAAAGTAAACACGCAATTTTTGAGGGGTGAATCTGTTTGGCAGGTCAATTTGTCCAATATGGAAGACATCGTAAACGTAGAAACTATGCGAGAATTTCAGAGGTATTAGAATTACCGAATTTAATTGAGATTCAAACTAAGTCTTACGATTGGTTCTTAGAAGAAGGTTTATTAGAAATGTTTAGAGACATTTCACCGATTGAAGATTTCACAGGCAATCTATCTTTAGAGTTTGTAGATTATAGACTCGGAGAACCGAAATATGATTTAGAAGAATCAAAAAACCGTGATACAACGTATTCTGCACCTCTACGTGTTAAAGTGCGTTTAATTATCAAAGAAACTGGCGAAGTAAAAGAACAAGAAGTGTTTATGGGCGATTTCCCATTAATGACAGATACAGGTACATTCGTAATTAACGGTGCTGAACGTGTTATCGTATCACAATTAGTTCGTTCACCATCCGTATACTTCAATGAAAAACTAGATAAAAACGGCCGTACAAACTTCGACGCAACAATTATTCCAAACCGTGGTGCATGGTTAGAATATGAAACTGATGCTAAAGATGTTGTATATGTACGTATTGATAGAACTAGAAAGTTACCATTAACAGTATTATTACGTGCTTTAGGTTTCTCTACTGATCAAGAAATTGTTGATCTTTTAGGTGAAAATGAGTATTTACGTAATACTTTAGAAAAAGATGGTACAGAAAACACAGATCAAGCGCTATTAGAAATCTATGAGCGTTTGCGCCCTGGTGAACCACCTACAGTTGAAAATGCTAAGAGTCTTTTATACTCACGTTTCTTCGATCCGAAACGTTATGACTTAGCAAGTGTAGGTCGTTATAAAGCAAACAAAAAACTTCATTTAAAACATCGCTTATTTAATCAAAAATTAGCTGAACCAATTGTTAATTCTGAAACAGGTGAAATTGTAGCTGAAGAAGGTACGGTACTTGATCGTCGTAATTTAGATGAAATCATGGACGTATTAGAATCAAATGCTAACAGTGAAGTCTTTGAATTAGAAGGTACAGTAATTGATGAACCTGTTGAGATTCAATCAATTAAAGTTTATGTCCCTAATGATGAAGAAGGACGTACAACAACAGTGATTGGTAATGCATTCCCTGATTCAGAAGTGAAATGTATTACGCCAGCAGACATTATTTCATCAATGTCATACTTCTTTAACTTATTAAGTGGTATTGGTTTCACAGATGATATTGACCACCTTGGTAACCGTCGTCTACGTTCAGTAGGTGAATTGTTACAAAACCAATTCCGTATTGGTTTATCAAGAATGGAGCGTGTGGTACGTGAAAGAATGTCTATTCAAGACACAGATTCTGTAACACCACAACAATTAATCAATATCCGTCCTGTTATTGCATCTATTAAAGAGTTCTTTGGTAGTTCACAATTATCACAATTCATGGACCAAGCTAATCCATTAGCAGAGTTGACACACAAACGTCGTTTATCTGCTCTAGGACCTGGTGGTTTAACACGTGAACGTGCTCAAATGGAAGTACGTGACGTTCACTATTCTCACTATGGCCGTATGTGTCCAATCGAAACACCAGAGGGTCCAAACATTGGACTTATCAACTCATTGTCTAGTTATGCACGTGTGAATGAATTTGGTTTCATTGAAACACCTTATCGTAAAGTAGACCTTGAAACAAACAGCATTACTGAGCAAATCGATTACTTAACAGCTGATGAAGAGGATAGTTATGTGGTAGCACAAGCCAACTCTAAATTAGATGAAAATGGTCGTTTCTTAGATGATGAAGTTGTTTGTCGTTTCCGTGGTAATAACACAGTTATGGCTAAAGAAAAAATGGACTACATGGACGTTTCACCAAAACAAGTTGTTTCTGCTGCAACAGCATGTATTCCTTTCTTAGAAAATGATGACTCTAACCGTGCATTGATGGGTGCAAACATGCAACGTCAAGCAGTGCCATTGATGAACCCTGAATCACCATTTGTTGGTACGGGTATGGAGCACGTGGCAGCACGTGACTCAGGTGCGGCAATTGTTGCAAAACGCAAAGGCCGTATTGAACACGTTGAATCTAACGAAATTCTTGTTCGTCAACTTATTGAAGAAGATGGTCAAGAATACGAAGGCGAATTAGATCGCTATCCATTGGCTAAATTCAAACGTTCAAACACTGGTACATGTTATAACCAAAGACCTATCGTATCTCCTGGTGACGTAGTGACAAGAGGCGAAATTTTAGCTGATGGTCCTTCTATGGAACTTGGTGAAATGGCATTAGGTAGAAACGTAGTTGTTGGTTTCATGACTTGGGACGGTTACAACTATGAGGATGCTGTAATCATGAGTGAACGCCTAGTTAAAGATGACGTATATACTTCTATTCATATTGAAGAGTATGAATCAGAAGCGCGTGATACTAAACTAGGACCTGAAGAAATCACACGTGATATTCCAAACGTTTCAGATAGTGCGCTTAAAAACTTAGATGACCGTGGTATTGTATACGTCGGCGCTGAGGTTAATGATGGAGATATCTTAGTAGGTAAAGTAACGCCTAAAGGTGTAACAGAATTAACTGCAGAAGAACGTTTATTACACGCAATCTTTGGTGAAAAAGCACGTGAAGTTCGCGATACATCATTACGCGTACCTCATGGTGCAGGTGGTATTGTTCTAGATGTTAAAGTCTTTAACCGTGAAGAAGGAGATGATACGTTATCTCCAGGTGTTAACCAATTAGTTCGTGTTTATATCGTTCAAAAACGTAAAATTCACGTAGGAGATAAGATGTGTGGTCGTCATGGTAACAAGGGTGTAATTTCAAAACTTGTTCCTGAAGAAGACATGCCGTATCTACCAGACGGTACACCGATTGATATCATGTTAAACCCTCTAGGTGTACCATCACGTATGAATATCGGACAAGTATTAGAGCTACACTTAGGTATGGCTGCTAAAAACTTAGGTATCCATGTTGCATCACCAGTATTTGATGGTGCGAGTGATGAAGACGTATGGTCAACAATCGAAGAAGCTGGTATGGCTCGTGACGGTAAAACCGTATTATACGATGGTCGTACTGGTGAACCATTCGATAACAGAATTTCAGTCGGCGTAATGTACATGTTGAAACTAGCACACATGGTTGACGATAAATTACATGCGCGTTCAACTGGACCATACTCATTAGTAACGCAACAACCGCTTGGTGGTAAAGCACAATTCGGTGGACAACGTTTCGGTGAGATGGAAGTATGGGCACTTGAAGCATACGGTGCTGCATATACACTTCAAGAAATTTTAACTTATAAATCAGATGACACAGTAGGTCGTGTTAAGACATATGAATCTATTGTTAAAGGTGAAAACATCACTAAACCTGGTGTTCCAGAATCATTCCGAGTATTGATGAAAGAATTACAAAGTTTAGGCCTAGACGTTAAAATCATGGACGAGCATGACAATGAAATTGACATGCAAGACAATGAAGATGATGATGTCGTTGAGCGTAAAGTGGATCTTCAACAAAAAGATGCACCGCAATCACAAAAAGAAGTTACAGACTAATTGCATTTAAGTTTATAAATGAATAAGCCTTGTAGAGATGAAATTCGATAATGGATTAAGTCTCTACATTGGCTATTCTATTATTGATATAGAGCAATCAATCAATTTGCACAGCTAATCTAAATTGAAGGAGGTAGGCTCCTTGATTGATGTAAATAATTTCCATTATATGAAAATAGGACTTGCTTCACCCGAAAAAATCCGTTCATGGTCTTTTGGTGAGGTTAAAAAGCCAGAAACAATTAACTATCGTACTTTAAAACCAGAAAAAGATGGTCTATTCTGTGAAAGAATATTTGGACCTACGAAAGACTGGGAATGTAGTTGTGGTAAATACAAACGCGTACGCTATAAAGGTATGGTTTGTGACAGATGTGGCGTAGAAGTAACTAAATCTAAAGTGCGCCGTGAAAGAATGGGGCATATTGAATTAGCTGCACCTGTATCTCACATTTGGTACTTCAAAGGTATTCCAAGTCGTATGGGTCTATTATTAGACATGTCACCAAGAGCGTTAGAAGAAGTTATTTACTTTGCTTCATACGTTGTTGTTAATCCAGGTCCAACTGGATTAGAGAAAAAGACATTGTTATCTGAAGCAGAATTTAGAGAGTACTATGATAAATTCCCAGGCAAATTCACTGCTAAAATGGGTGCTGAAGGTATTAAAGAATTACTTGAAGAAATAGACTTAGATGGTGAACTTAAACATTTACGTGATGAGCTAGAATCAGCTACTGGTCAAAGACTTACACGTGCGATTAAACGTTTAGAAGTTGTTGAATCATTTAGACATTCTGGTAATAATCCAGCTTGGATGATTTTAGACGTACTTCCTATTATTCCACCTGAAATCAGACCAATGGTTCAATTGGATGGTGGCCGTTTCGCAACAAGTGATTTGAATGATTTATATCGTCGTGTTATCAACCGTAACAACCGTTTAAAACGTTTATTAGACTTAGGTGCTCCTGGCATCATCGTTCAAAACGAAAAACGTATGTTACAAGAAGCTGTTGATGCGCTTATTGATAATGGTCGTCGTGGCCGTCCAGTTACTGGACCAGGTAACCGTCCATTAAAATCACTTTCACATATGTTAAAAGGTAAACAAGGTCGTTTCCGTCAAAACTTATTAGGTAAACGTGTTGACTACTCAGGTCGTTCAGTTATTGCAGTTGGACCAAGCTTGAAGATGTATCAATGTGGTCTGCCTAAAGAAATGGCGCTTGAGTTGTTTAAGCCATTCATAATGAAAGAATTAGTACAACGTGAAATTGCAACAAACATCAAAAACGCGAAAAGTAAAATTGAGCGTATGGATGACGAAGTATGGGATGTATTAGAAGACGTAATTAAAGAACATCCAGTTCTTTTAAACCGTGCACCTACACTTCACAGATTAGGTATCCAAGCATTCGAACCTACATTAGTTGAAGGTCGTGCGATCCGTCTACATCCACTTGCTACAACAGCATACAACGCTGACTTTGATGGGGACCAAATGGCTGTTCACGTACCATTATCTAAAGAAGCACAAGCTGAAGCGCGTATGTTAATGTTAGCTGCGCAAAACATCTTGAATCCTAAAGATGGTAAACCAGTTGTTACGCCATCACAAGATATGGTATTAGGAAACTATTACCTAACTCTTGAGCGTAAAGAAGCTGTGAATACTGGTACGATTTACAATGATACAAATGAAGTACTCAAAGCTTATGCAAATGGCTATGTTCACTTGCATACACGTATTGGTGTACACGCATCATCATTCAACAACCCAACGTTTACTGAAGAGCAAAACAAAAAAATCTTGCTAACTTCTGTAGGTAAAGTAATATTCAATGAAATCATTCCAGATTCATTTGCATATATTAATGAGCCAACACAAACGAACTTAGAAAATAAAACACCGGAAAGATACTTCATTGCACCAACTGAAATTGGTGAAGGCGGATTAAAAGCTTACTTTGATGAGCAAGAATTAATCAAACCATTCAATAAGAATTTCTTAGGAAATGTTATTGCTGAAGTGTTTAACCGTTTCAGTATCACTGATACGTCAATGATGTTAGATAGAATGAAAGACTTAGGATTCAAGTACTCATCTAAAGCAGGGATTACTGTAGGTGTATCTGATATCGTTGTATTACCAGATAAACAAGATATACTTGATGAACATGAAAAATTAGTTGATAGAATAACAAAACAATTCAATCGTGGTTTAATCACTGATTTTGAACGTTACAATGCTATAATTGAAATTTGGACTGATGCAAAAGACCAAATTCAAAACGAACTAATGGGATCACTTGAAGAAACGAACCCAATCTTCATGATGAGTGACTCTGGTGCCCGTGGTAACGCATCTAACTTTACACAGTTAGCTGGTATGCGTGGACTTATGGCTGCACCATCTGGTGAGATTATTGAATTGCCAATCACTTCATCATTCCGTGAAGGTTTAACAGTATTGGAATACTTCATCTCTACTCACGGTGCGCGTAAAGGTCTTGCCGATACAGCACTTAAGACAGCCGATTCAGGTTATCTGACTCGTCGTCTTGTTGACGTGGCTCAAGATGTTATCGTCCGTGAAGAAGATTGTGGTACTGACCGTGGATTACTTGTTTCTGATATCAAAGAAGGTACAGAAATGATTGAACCATTCATCGAACGTATTGAAGGTCGTTATTCTAAAGAAACAATTCGTCATCCAGAAACAGATGAGGTCATTGTTAACCCAGATCAATTAGTTACGCCAGAAATCGCTAAGAAAATCACAGATGCAGGTATAGGGGAAATGTATATCCGTTCAGCATTTACATGTAATACGCGTCATGGTGTATGTGAAAAATGTTATGGTAAAAACCTTGCAACTGGTGAAAAAGTTGAAGTTGGTGAAGCAGTTGGTACAATTGCTGCCCAATCAATTGGTGAACCAGGTACACAGCTTACAATGCGTACATTCCATACAGGTGGTGTAGCAGGTAGCGATATTACACAAGGTCTTCCTCGTATCCAAGAGATTTTCGAAGCACGTAATCCTAAAGGTCAAGCGGTGATTACTGAAATAGAAGGTGTCGTAGATGACATCAAACTTGCTAAAGATCGTCAACAAGAAATCGTAATTAAAGGTGCTAACGAAACGAAATCTTATCTAGCTTCTGGTACATCAAGATTGAAAGTAGAAGTTGGACAAGGTGTTGAACGTGGAGAAGTACTTACTGAAGGTTCAATCGAACCTAAGAATTATTTATCTGTATCAGGTTTAAATGCAACAGAAAGCTATCTATTAAAAGAAGTTCAAAAAGTTTACCGTATGCAAGGTGTAGAAATCGACGATAAACACGTTGAAGTTATGGTAAGACAAATGTTACGTAAAGTACGTATCATTGAAGCAGGAGATACTAAGCTATTACCTGGTTCATTAGTAGATATTCATAGCTTTACTGATGCTAACCGTGAAGCGTTTAAAGAACGTAAGCGTCCTGCAACAGCTAAACCAGTGTTACTAGGTATTACGAAAGCTTCTCTTGAAACTGAAAGCTTCTTATCAGCAGCTTCATTCCAAGAAACAACTCGTGTACTTACAGATGCAGCAATCAAAGGTAAACGTGATAACTTACTCGGACTTAAAGAGAACGTTATTATCGGTAAATTGATTCCAGCTGGTACTGGTATGAGACGTTATAGAGACGTTGAATACAACAAAGCAACACCAGATACTGAAATTGTTGAAGAAGTTCAAACTACTGAAATATAATATTTAGTATTCAATAAGCTAAGAGTCCGAGGTGTTAATAGATATCTCGGGCTCTTTAATATTATTGACCATAGAAGTGGAATAATGAAATCATGTTTGAAATTGTGGTCTCTATCCGACTTCTGAAGTTTGAAAAATTTTTATTGAAAAATTCGAATAAAAGTTGACTCAACAGTGTTGAAAGTGTTATTATTATTAAGGTTGATGCAAGCAGAACTTTGGAGGATATTTTGATGTCTAATGAAAAAGTTGCACGCTTTAACAAACAACATCATGTCATTGGTCTTAAACAAACGCTCAAAGCTTTGAATAGAGATCAAGTTACATCATTGATTATTGCTGAAGACGTTGAGATTCATCTTATGACTCGCGTGTTAAGTCAAATCAATCACAAACACATGCCTGTTTCATTTTTCAAAAGCAAAAAGGCTTTAGGAGAATATGTAGGTATAAATGTTAGTGCAACTATTGTTGCATTAGTAAAATGAGATTAGTAAGAATCATTCTTACTAAATTTTATTTACCCTTAAAATGAACCACCTGGATGTGTGGGATTATAAAAGAAGAGAGGAGGAACATTCAATGCCAACTATTAACCAATTGGTACGTAAACCTAGACAAAGTAAATCTAAAAAATCTGATTCACCAGCATTAAATAGAAACTTTAACAGTAAAAAGAAAAAATTTACTGACTTAAATTCTCCACAAAAACGTGGTGTTTGTACTCGTGTAGGAACAATGACACCTAAAAAACCTAACTCCGCGTTACGTAAATATGCTCGTGTTCGTTTGTCTAACAACATTGAAATCAATGCGTACATTCCTGGTATCGGACATAACTTACAAGAACACAGTGTTGTACTTGTACGTGGTGGACGTGTAAAAGACTTACCTGGTGTGCGTTACCATATTGTACGTGGTGCACTTGATACTTCAGGTGTTGATGGACGTAGACAAGGCCGTTCATTATACGGAACTAAAAGACCTAAAAAATAAGTTTAAGATTGCGTAAATTTTCGCTATAAACTAAAGAATTATATTATAATCGGAAGGGAGGATTTATATTATGCCTCGTAAAGGATCAGTACCAAAAAGAGACGTATTACCAGATCCAATTCACAACTCTAAATTAGTTACAAAATTGATTAACAAAATTATGTTAGACGGTAAACGTGGAACAGCACAAAGAATTCTTTATTCTGCATTCGACTTAGTTAAAGAACGTAGTGGTCGTGAAGCAGTTGAAGTATTTGAAGAAGCTATCGATAACATTATGCCAGTATTAGAGGTTAAAGCTCGCCGTGTTGGTGGCTCTAACTATCAAGTACCAGTAGAAGTTCGTCCAGAACGTCGTACTACATTAGGTCTTCGTTGGTTAGTTAACTATTCACGTCTTCGTGGTGAAAAAACTATGGAAGAACGTTTAGCTAACGAAATCTTAGATGCTGCTAACAACTCTGGTGGCGCAGTTAAGAAACGTGAAGACACACACAAAATGGCTGAAGCTAACAAAGCATTCGCTCACTACCGCTGGTAGGATAGTAGCTGTTTCCCTGAACATGTTCCATATTGATAGATTACTATCGCAGGTTCGTGTTTAGGGCATCGCCATATTTATAGTATTTATTCGCAGTTATACTGGAAGGAGAAAAATACATGGCTAGAGATTTTAGTTTAGATAGAACACGTAATATCGGTATCATGGCTCACATCGATGCTGGTAAAACAACTACGACTGAACGTATTCTTTACTATACTGGACGTATCCATAAAATTGGTGAAACACACGAAGGTGCTTCACAAATGGACTGGATGGAACAGGAGCAAGATCGTGGTATCACTATCACATCTGCCGCAACAACAGCAGAATGGGATAACCACCGTGTAAACATCATCGATACACCTGGACACGTAGACTTCACTGTAGAAGTTGAACGTTCATTACGTGTACTTGATGGTGCAGTTACAGTACTAGATGCTCAATCAGGTGTTGAACCTCAAACTGAAACAGTTTGGCGCCAGGCAACAACTTATAGTGTACCTCGTATTGTTTTCGTAAACAAAATGGACAAATTAGGAGCTAACTTTGAATATGCAGTAAGCACTATCCATGACCGTTTACAAGCAAATGCGCAACCAATTCAATTACCAATTGGTGCGGAAGACGAATTTGAAGCAATCATCGACTTAGTTGAAATGAAATGTTTCAAATACAACAATGACTTAGGAACTGAAATTGAAGAAATAGAAATTCCTGAAGATCATAAAGAAAGAGCTGAAGAAGCTCGTTCAACATTAATTGAAGCAGTAGCTGAAACTAATGATGAATTAATGGAAAAATATCTTGCTGATGAAGAGATTTCAATCTCTGAATTAAAAGATGCTATTCGTGAAGCTACAAACAACATTGAATTCTATCCAGTTCTTGTTGGTACAGCTTTCAAAAATAAAGGTGTTCAATTAATGCTTAATGCAGTAATTGATTACTTACCATCACCGTTAGACGTAAAACCAATCGTTGGTCACCGTGCTGACAACCCAGAAGAAGAAGTTATCGCAAAAGCTGATGACAGTGCAGAGTTCGCTGCTTTAGCGTTCAAAGTAATGACTGACCCTTATGTTGGTAAATTAACATTCTTCCGTGTTTACTCAGGTACGTTATCATCAGGTTCATACGTTAAAAACTCTACGAAGAATAAACGTGAACGTGTAGGTCGTTTACTACAAATGCACGCTAACTCTCGTCAAGAGTTAAATACAGTATATTCAGGAGATATCGCAGCTGCGGTAGGTCTTAAAGATACTGGTACTGGTGATACTTTATGTGGTGAGAAGAATGACATCATCTTGGAATCTATGGATTTCCCAGAACCTGTTATTCACTTATCAGTTGAACCTAAATCTAAAGCAGACCAAGACAAAATGACTACAGCTTTAGTTAAGTTACAAGAAGAAGATCCAACATTCCATGCACACACAGACGATGAAACTGGACAAGTTATTATCGGTGGTATGGGTGAACTTCACTTAGATATCTTAGTAGACCGTATGAAGAAAGAATTTAACGTTGAATGTAACGTTGGTGCTCCAATGGTTTCATACCGTGAAACATTTAAAGGTACTGCTCAAGTTCAAGGTAAATTCGCTCGTCAATCAGGTGGTCGTGGTCAATATGGTGACGTTAAAATTGAATTCTCACCTAATGAAACAGGTGGCGGTTTCGAATTCGAAAACGCTATCGTTGGTGGTGTAGTTCCTCGTGAATACATTCCATCAGTTGAAGCAGGTCTTAAAGATTCAATGGAAAACGGTGTATTAGCTGGTTATCCTTTAATTGATGTTAAAGCTAAATTATTTGATGGTTCATATCATGATGTCGATTCATCTGAAATGGCCTTCAAAATTGCCGCATCATTAGCGCTTAAAGAAGCTGCTAAAAAATGTGATCCAGTTATCTTAGAACCAATGATGAAAGTTACAATTGAAATGCCTGAAGAGTACATGGGTGACATCATGGGTGACGTAACATCTCGTCGTGGACGTGTTGATGGTATGGAACCTCGTGGTAATGCACAAGTTGTAAATGCTTTTGTACCACTTTCAGAAATGTTCGGTTATGCAACTTCATTACGTTCTAACACTCAAGGTCGTGGTACTTATACAATGTACTTTGATCACTATGCTGAAGTTCCAAAATCAATTGCTGAAGAAATTGTTAAGAAAAACAGTGGCAATAAAGCCGAATAATTAAATTTGTTTTGTGCGACAACTGTCTGTACAATACACATAAAGCTTAATTAAGTAGCTTATTGTTTTATCAATTGATTTTTTGGGAAAAATGCATTATAAAGGTACTGTATGGTCCTTTATTTCCAAATTACAACCCATCTTCTCATGATGGTGAGAAACTGTCATGAGAGATAAATTAAAAATAATTTTCTAACGAATAGGAGAGATTTTATAATGGCTAAAGAAAAATTTGACCGCTCAAAAGAACATGCCAATATTGGTACTATTGGTCACGTTGACCATGGTAAAACTACTTTAACAGCTGCTATCGCAACTGTATTAGCAAAAAATGGTGACTCTGTAGCACAATCATATGACATGATTGACAACGCTCCAGAAGAAAAAGAACGTGGTATTACTATTAATACTTCTCACATTGAGTACACTACTGAAAAACGTCACTATGCGCACGTTGACTGCCCAGGTCACGCTGACTATGTTAAAAACATGATCACTGGTGCTGCACAAATGGACGGAGCTATCTTAGTAGTATCTGCTGCTGATGGCCCAATGCCACAAACTCGTGAGCACATTCTTTTATCACGTAACGTTGGTGTTCCAGCATTAGTTGTATTCTTAAACAAAGTTGACATGGTTGACGATGAAGAATTATTAGAATTAGTAGAAATGGAAGTTCGTGACTTATTAAGCGAATATGACTTCCCAGGTGACGATGTACCTGTAATCTCTGGTTCAGCATTAAAAGCTCTTGAAGGCGACGCTGACTATGAGCAAAAAATCTTAGACTTAATGCAAGCAGTTGATGATTTCATCCCAACTCCAGAACGTGATTCTGACAAACCATTCATGATGCCAGTTGAGGACGTATTCTCAATCACTGGTCGTGGTACTGTTGCTACAGGCCGTGTTGAACGTGGTCAAATCAAAGTCGGTGCAGAAATCGAAATCATTGGTATGCAAGAAGAGTCAAGCAAAACAACAGTTACTGGTGTAGAAATGTTCCGTAAATTATTAGACTACGCTGAAGCTGGTGACAATATTGGTGCATTATTACGTGGTGTTTCACGTGATGATATCCAACGTGGTCAAGTTTTAGCTGCTCCTGGTACTATTACACCACATACTAAATTTAAAGCTGACGTTTATGTTTTATCAAAAGATGAAGGTGGTCGTCATACACCATTCTTCACTAACTACCGCCCACAATTCTATTTCCGTACTACTGACGTAACAGGTGTTGTTACTTTACCAGAAGGTACTGAAATGGTTATGCCTGGCGATAACGTAGAAATGAACGTTGAATTGATTTCTCCAATCGCTATTGAAGATGGTACTCGTTTCTCTATCCGTGAAGGTGGACGTACTGTTGGATCAGGCGTTGTTACTGTAATCAACGAATAATATAAATTTCTATCTTTGATAGATTTTTTAAAGCCTCCTTCGGGAGGTTTTTTTTGTACGAAAAAGCACAAGGTCCCAGTTGGAATCTTGTGCTTCTTTTATTATATATAAATGTATACATTTGCCTATGCAAATGCATAAGACTGACTAATCCAGCTTTGCTGAATAAGTCAGTCTTTAAAGTCATAAAATGACTAAGCTAAATAGAGGATCGCCTGAGCAAAAGCTCATGCATAAAAGCACCTAAGTCATTTTATGACTAAGGTGCTTTTATAATTACATTCTCGAGTTCTAATATTTTTAAAAATTCGCTTGTTGCGTATTTCATTGCTTGTTCATCAATATTAAAACATGGGCTATGATGTGGATGTATAGCGTCAATTTCAGGGTTACCACACCCAGTTAAAAAGAATGCACCTGGACGTACTTTTAAATAGTGAGAGAAGTCTTCACCAATCATCATTAGGTCTGATTCATTGAATCTTAAGTTCATATCATTAGCGGCCTTTTTAACTATTTCATAGTTATCTTGATGGTTGTGTACAGGTAAATATCCTTTAATATAGTCGAAGTTATACGTTATGTCATTGGCCACGGCTAAGCCTTGAAGTAATTTCTCCATTTTAGTCATAACATGAGTTTGAATTTCTGTATCAAATGTACGTACAGTCCCTTTACAAAATGCAGAATCTGGAATAATGTTATCGGCAGAACCTGCTTGTACCATACCAAAACTAATCACAGCTTGTTTTACAGGGTCAATCGTACGAGACACAATTTTTTGTGCGCTCATAATGAATTCTGCCATAATTACGACAGGATCTATCGTTTCTTGTGGTTTTGCACCATGTCCACCTTTACCTTGGATTGTAACTCTAAACTCATCAGGAGAAGCCATTAATGCACCAGGACGTGAATAAATTGTACCTGTGGGATATCCAGACCATAAATGGTTTCCGTATATCTTATCAACGTCTTGTAGACAGCCATCATCAATCATCTCTTGAGAGCCACCAGGCATAATTTCTTCGCCATATTGAAAGATTAATACGACATCACCATTTAAAGAGGATAAGTGATTTTCAATAATTTCTGCAACACCTAATAAAATGGCCGTATGACCATCATGACCACATGCATGCATGACACCAGGATTTTTAGATTTATAGTCTACATCTGTTAGTTCATCTATAGGTAGTGCATCAAAGTCTGCACGAAGCGCAACAGTAGGTCCATCACCATGGCCTTTAAATGTAGCTACGATACCATTACGCCCTACAGGAGTACGAATTTCGCATGATAATTGACTTAATTGATTTAGTATAAAGTCATGTGTGTGATACTCCTCAAATGATAATTCGGGGTATTGGTGGAGGTAACGTCGAACTTGTACCATCCTACTTTCTTTTTCTTGTGCTAGTTGAAACCAATCAAACAACTTCAACCCTTCTTCCTTAAACATTTTTCACTATTATACCACTTAATAATGCACAACTGTAGGTACAATTGATATTTGGTAATTTATGTTGTAAGAGTTGCATTGTGACGTGTGCTTATAATACTTTCCACTTTTATTAAAATAGGTTATGATTAATTTGAAAAACTAAGATAATTCAAAGGGGGACTTGCAGTGGTTCAGTCACTACATGGCTTTTTAGATGAAAATATTCAATATTTGAAAGATAACGGATTATATAATGAAATAGACACAATTGAAGGTGCAAATGGCCCTGAAATTACTATTAACGGGAAAACTTATGTAAATCTATCTTCAAATAACTATTTAGGACTAGCAACAGACGAAGACTTAAAGCAAGCAGCAAAAGATGCAATCGATTCACATGGCGTTGGTGCTGGTGCGGTGCGTTCAATCAATGGTACCTTAGATGTGCATGATGAATTAGAACAAACACTTGCAAAATTCAAAGGAACTGAAGCAGCCGTTGCGTATCAATCAGGCTTCAATTGTAATATGGCAGCTATTTCAGCGGTTATGAACAAAAATGACGCAATTCTTTCAGATGAATTAAACCATGCTTCTATTATTGATGGTTGTCGTTTATCTAAAGCGAAGATTATTCGCGTAAACCATTCAGATATGGAAGATTTACGAGCAAAAGCGAAAGAAGTTGTAGAATCTGGTCAATATAATAAAGTAATGTATATTACTGATGGCGTATTTAGCATGGACGGTGACGTAGCTAAGTTACCAGAAATCGTAGAAATCGCTGAAGAATTTGGTCTGATTACTTATGTCGATGATGCACATGGTTCAGGCGTAATGGGTAAAGGTGCGGGAACAGTTAAGCACTTCGGATTACAAGATAAGATTGATTTTCAAATTGGTACGTTATCAAAAGCAATAGGTGTTGTGGGTGGCTATGTAGCAGGTACTCAATCTTTAATTGATTGGTTAAAAGCACAATCTAGACCATTTTTATTCTCAACATCATTAGCTCCTGGCGATACAAAAGCGATTACAGAGGCCGTGAAGAAATTAATGGCATCTACAGAATTGCATGATAAACTTTGGGAAAATGGTAATTATTTAAAAGAAGGCTTACAAAAATTAGGTTTCGATATTGGTAACTCAGAATCACCAATTACACCTGTAATTATTGGTGATGAAAAGGAAACACAAGCGTTTAGTAGTCGCTTAAAAAATGAAGGCGTCTATGTGAAATCAATCGTCTTCCCAACAGTTCCTAAAGGTACTGGACGTGTACGTAATATGCCTACAGCAGCTCATACAAAAGAAATGTTAGATCAAGCTTTGGCAGCTTTTGAAAAAGTTGGTAAAGAACTAGGCACAATTAAATAATAATCGAACAAGCCACATATGGGATATGTGCTTGATTGTATTAATGAGAACAGGCAGTATTCTAGTTGTAGAACTTAGAATGCTGTCTCGTTTTATATTAATATATAATAACCAAATAAATGTAACGATATGAGATTAAGTGGAACACCTGAGCAAAAGCTCATGAGTAAGAACCACTAACTAACGAGAGCGGAACACCTGAGCAAAAGCTCATGAGTAAGAACCACTAACTAACGAGAGCGGAACACCTGAGCAAAAGCTCATGTGTAAGAACCACTAACTAAATAAATTTAGCAGTGGTTCTTTATAGCAGTGGTTCTTTATAGCAGTGGTTCTTTATAGCAGTGATTCTTTATAGAAGTGATTCTTTATAGAAGTGGTTCTTTATAGAAGTATTTCTTTATAGTAGTTCTTTAGAGGGTATTATTTTTTAAATGGATTTGTTTTAGTCTTAGGTTTATCTCGGTTTTCTTTATTTTGCATAAAAGGAATTGCAAACCATAAAATATGGAGCATACTTGCTAATATTACAATTATAATTGGAATAAATATTTCAACGATACTAATATTTATAACAAAGGATGCTAAGATAAATGCTGTTATTGAAGGTACAGAACAGACAATAACGACTGTTAATAATACAAATTGAACTACTTGTGTAGCAATCGGACTATAAATATCCAGAATTAAAATGGCGATGTAAAATAGTGTGATAAATACAAGTAACAAAATAATCCATCCTGTTGCCATACCGCCTTGAGTTTTAATGTAATCTTCGTAAGGTGGGAGTATAGGTAAAATAAATAGAATCATCGCTGATAACCATGACAAAATACCGAAAAATATAAAGAATATTTTTGAAGTGTCTGTTTTATTCATAATAACGACCTCCTAAGATATCAAATCTTTATTGGCTTATATTAAATAAATACTTGAAAATACTATATCTAATTTTGATGGCGCTTTCACTAACATATATACCCCTTAAAGAAAGTTTTAACGCACAGTAAAAAGGTAATATATTAATAATACTGTGTGTTAGATTCAATTTTTTATTAATAAATGAATAACTACAATTCCACCTATTTAAATGGTATGTTTATGTAAAAGAATCGTGTAGTAAGGGGCTAGGGTATGGATAAAAATTTATGGTTGCATTTCACAACACAACGTCTTATCATTAGACCGTTGGAAGAAAATGATTACAAATCATGGTTACAAGGTTTTATAAATAGAAAACCATCTCAATATAAACATGACAAGGGTCAATTAGATATGTCAGATGCTACCGAACCTTGGTTTGCAGCTTTAATAACAAGACATCAAGAGGCAATTGAATCGGATGATTTATATATCTTTGGAATTTTTGATAAGGCACATAATCATTTAGGTATGCTTAATATTAAAAATTTAAGTCGTGATAATTTTCAGTGGGCGGAGATTGGTTATTTTATTCATAACCAACATTGGCACAAAGGATATGCTTATGAAGCATTAACAGAATTAATTAAACAAAGCCGTGATACACTGAAATTTCATAGAGTTGAGGCCCATATTAATATCGATAACCCGAGGTCTGTGAATTTAATTGAAAAAGTAGGATTCCAATATGAATGTGTCCGTAAGGGATTTATATTTGAAAACGGTCAATGGACAGACCATTACGTTTATTATTTAAATACACATAATGAAATATTAAAAACATAAATCAAGAAAGGAAGGAGTGTCAACATGGAGTTTAGAGAGTTAACAATGGGAGACGAAATGATGTATTGTGATTATATGAGAGAGTGGATTGATCACGATGAGAAAGTTGTACCTGAAATCACTAATATTACAAAATATAATAATTTTGAAGATTTAGTACATGAATTAGCAGATAATAAATCACATGATGCATCGGTAGATAATACGACGCTATTTCTAATTGATGATGATGAGATTATTGGTGCTGCAAATATTCGTCATAATTTAAATGAACAACTTAAAATAGTTGGTGGCCATGTTGGCTACGGCATCCGGAAGAAACACCGCGGCAAAGGTTTTGGTAATAAATTATTGAAAAAATCTTTAGATTATTTATCAAGAATTGGTGTACAAGAAGCATTGATAACATGCGATAAGGAAAACGATGCCTCAGTGGCAGTCATTCAACACAATGGTGGAGAAGAAATCGAAGCTTCAACATTAGATGATGGAACAGTGATACGTCGTTTCCAAATTGAAATCGCCTAATAATTATAAAATATAAAGCATGATTTAATTATGTATTTGTAAAAACACCGGCAAGAGTCTTATGACTTTTGCCGGTGTTTTAGTTTTAACTGTTGAAAGTTATGATTTTTTGTAAAGTATTACATATTTATAGTAGGGGGACACTTAAAAAAATATGAAAAAAATAGAGATTAATTGGAATCTAATAAATTATAATTCTTGTTCGTAATAAATTTTTAATCCAAAAGGAAATGTATATTTATTGTAAAATATATAGATTTTAATAAAGTAATCCAGTATAATATAACTCAAATGATTTTTTCGGTATTTTTTTTATTATAAGAGTGAAATGTTCATAAGGGCTAAATAATAAATGAATGGAGGATGCGTTTATGAATATCAATATTTTGGGATTTAATATTTTTGCTAAAGGTGGAACGTCAAGAAGTAATATTAATTTGATTAAATCCTTTCTAAAGCAAGGATATACAGTTAATTACTTTAATAATTCAGACTTTGATCAAGATGCTATTACACGTTTATTTATTCATGAAGACATTGATAATGAAAATCTAAAGATATATAAATTTAGAGATATCAAACTATTATCTAAATGCGACGTATTAATTATAACTAGAGAAGATTTATTTCATTACGCCAAAGATGTCAAAGCTATCAATAACTCAATTAAGGTCATTGGTGAAATACATGGTCCAATGGAATATATAGATGATTCAATAGACCTTTGCTTAGAAGCCATAGATGGGGTAAGAGTTAGTACAGAAGGTATTAAACAGAGGTTTATTTGTAAATATAACTATAAATCAGTATTTAACAAATACGTTAATGCAGAACATATTAAAATTAAAAAAGAACCGATAAATACGAAAAGAAATCTTCTAATAAAAGCACGATTTGAAGATGGCGTCAAAGATATCTCATATGTAATTAAATTGGTTAATTATATTATTAAAAACACTAAAAGAGACGACATTCAACTTTATATTGTTGGTTATGGTCCATCAAAAGCCTTATATAAGAATCTCGTGAATTATTACAACTTACAAGATAATATACATATAAATGAGAAAGAACCATTAAATTATATTTATATTTCCTCATCACCTTATGAAACTTTAGGATATTCAATTTTAGAAACATTAGCCAGAGGAAATAGGGCACTTATCTACCCAGGTAATGATAACGTACTTAAAGAAGTTTATGACAAATACCATGGTATTAAATTTTTAGAAAAAAACCTTTCCAAAGATAGTAAATTATTACTTTCAATGTTAAATAATAAATATTCAAAAGAAAATAGACTAACAGATGTTGAAAATTTAAATGCAGAATTTCTTGATAGTGAATACAGTAACCAATATTTAAAACAATTTAAAAAAGCGTCTCAAAACAAACGTCCTCTTGTTCCAACAAAATATAGAAAAAGAGTACGTCTTCAACCTAAAAATAAAATTGAAAAATTAGATAGTGGTAGAGTTTTATATAAAGATTTAAAAGAAAAACCTTTTTTAAGTAAGGTGCTAAAAAACAATATTTTTTTCGAAGGGTTAAAAAAATATTATAATAATCGCAAAGAAAGACTTAGTAAAAAAATATTAAATGATATAGAACCAAAAGAGAGTAATGTATTTATTGAATCATTCCACGGTAATAATTTTAGTGGGGATCCTAAATACATCGCACTTAGTATTCAAAAAACCTACCCACAAAAAAATATTTTTGTTAGTTCAGCTAATTCTTTAGTAGACATTGAAATTAGAAACTACGGTTTTAAACCTATACGCTTTGGAACTGAGGAATACAAAACTAAATTTAGGCAATGTAAGTATGTCTTTATGAATAGTAATTCATGGGATAAAGTATATAAGCATCCGGATCAAGTGTTTGTACAAACTTGGCATGGCTTCCCGTTGAAAAAAATGGTAAATGATTTAGAAGACGAAAAAGAACGAAAAGATCAATTAAAACAATTCAGACCACGTATGAAAAAGTGGGACTATTTAGTAACATCTTCAAAAATGAATACGATGTTACTTGAATCGGCATTTAATTTAAAAGATAATGAAAACCTGCAAATATTAGACTATGGTGCTCCTAGAAATGAATATTTACTCAGCCAAGTAACTGACGAAGAACGTAAGAAATTACAAAGAAAATATTTATTTACGACGGATGAAAATAAGAAATATATTTTGTTCTGTCCAACGTGGAGAAAAAAAGAAAGAGAAGATTTAACAAGTGTTGATTTAGTGAAATTATTAGAATATCTTCCTAAGGAATATGAAATCATTGTTAAATTACATCCAAACGAAGGCATGCTTAGAAGTAAATATAATAGTTTAGATGCTAGAATACATTGTTTTTATAATGAATTTGTAGATATTCAAGAATTATATATTCTTTGTGAAACGATGATTACTGATTATTCATCAACTATTTTTGATTTTGCACATTTAAATAAGCCTATTCTGTTATTACAAGAAGATGTAGAAATGTATCAGAAGGATATTGGCTTCTACTTTAATATTTTTGAATTAGGACACTTCCCAATCGTTTCTTTAGATGAAGAAAAGCTCGCGCTGCAACTTAAAGGTATGAATTATATGGATTATTCAAAAATTGTGAACCGACTGATTTCAAAAGATAGTAAAGAAAGTTCGCAACAAATCTTAAACACTGTTTTTGAAGAAACTAATAGTAATGGGATGGATAAATAAAATGAGTACAGAAATGATTTATAGGATCAATGAGCCAATTGACTTTAATAATGATAAAAGAATATTGATAGATACTGAAAGTAACTTAAATTATTTAGAAATGGTAAGAAAAAATCCTGAGCTTCATGAACAGTATAAGACCTTATTGAAATATGATTATATCCTTTATTTTCATCAAGGAACTATTTCCAAATTTTATAAAAGGAAGCATGTCAAAGAGCTATTTCAAAGAAAAGATTTGAAACAATTTCATGATATCTTCTATACTTTGGATGAACCGGAAGGCAGAAAAGTAAATGAAAATGCACTTAAGAAATTGTTAGTTATTTTCACTTGTATGCCTAATCTACAAGAGTATGATAGTGCATTAATGCCTAAGCGCATGTTTCCTAAATTTTTTGATGGTATTGAAAGAAGTTTAGTGAAAAACGTTTATACGATGCGTATTATGGACTTAAATGTTTCTCACGGATCTCATTATATTAGTACGACAAATTATCCAGAGTATGAAGAAGATGTTCAAGACGCGATCAGATATGCAGCGAGTAATTTAGGTGTCGAAGATGAGAACGTGGTACTTTACGGTGGGTCAAAGGGTGGAACGGGTGCGCTATATCATGGTGCAGCATTAGACTTTAAGACAGTATCCGTAGATCCAATCGTCAATATAGGCGGCAATTTAGCTCAAAATGATAGACGTTTTATGAAAGGGATAAGAAAGGAAGACTTAGTTCCCTCAATTGAGCAACAGTTGAAGCAATCAAATTATGCAAAAAAATATGTGATTTGTTGCGATAATGTTAAATATTATTTTGATGAAACAAACCGTATTGATAATAGATTAATTAATAAAATCAACCTAGATGATGATATGGTTGTGAATCATCCAGATGTTTCACGGAACAGTGTGCCAGAACAACTTATGCTGTTAAATGGCCTATTGCTAGGCAAATAAAAATTTATAAATTATATGAGAAATTGTAGAATTACTACAGTTTCTCTTTTTTTATTAGCTCAATAACATCCACTCAAATGTAAGCGTAAACATAAATAAAAGACTTCACTTAAATTTTCACGTATAATTGTTTTAGTACTAGGTATTAAAAGTAAACTTAGAAGTGAGGTTAATATATGTCGAAAGTAATTAAAGAAATACATAAAGCTTTTGAAGGTTTAGAGGATGGTATGACAGTACTTGCAGGAGGATTTGGATTGTGTGGTATTCCAGAACATAGTATTGAAGCGATTCGTGACAAAGGTACGAAGGGGTTAACGGTAGTTAGTAATAATTGTGGCGTCGATGATTTTGGTCTAGGTCGTTTACTAGAGCATAAACAAATTGATAAAATGATTAGCTCTTATGTTGGGGAAAATAAAATTTTTGAACAACAACTGATTAGCGGAGAATTAGATGTTGAATTAACCCCTCAAGGAACATTAGCAGAAAAATTACGTGCTGGTGGGGCAGGCATTCTTGCATTTTATACTAAAACAGGTGTTGGTACACGAATTGCTGAAGGTAAAGAAACACGCGATTTTGATGGTGAAACATATTTAATGGAACGTGCAATTAAAGGTGATTTTGGTATTGTGAAAGCACAAAAAGCAGATACTTTTGGAAATCTCGTCTTTGAAAAGACGGCACGAAATTTTAACCCTCTATGTGCGATGGCAGCCGCAACAACTGTAGTTGAGGTCGAAGAATTAGTTGAAGTAGGTGAAATTGATCCAGATGAGGTACACATGTCTGGAGTGTATGTTGATTACATTTATTTAGGGTCTCATTTTGAAAAAAGGATTGAGAAACGTACGTTTAAGGAGGCTAACCATGGATAAGCAATTACAACGACAAAAGATTATTCAACGCGCAGCACAAGAAATTAAAAGTGATATGGTCATTAACTTAGGTATTGGGATGCCTACCTTAGTAGCAAATGAAATTAATGATCACGTAAAGAATGTTTATTTTCAATCAGAAAATGGATTGCTCGGTATTGGTCCTTATCCTACAGAAGCAGAAATTGATCCGGATTTAATTAACGCAGGGAAAGAGACAGTAACTGCTGCAAAAGGGGCATCTTATTTTGATAATGCAGAATCGTTTGCCATGATCCGCGGAGGTCATATTGACTTAGCCATTCTCGGTGGTATGGAAGTTTCGGAATCAGGAGACCTAGCTAATTATATGATTCCTGGAAAGTTAGTAAAAGGAATGGGAGGCGCAATGGATTTAGTCGTTGGTGCAAAAAAGGTCGTCGTCATCATGGACCACGTGAATAAACATGGAGACTCTAAGATTAAGTCTCAGTGTGAACTACCACTGACAGGCGCCGGTGTGGTGAATACATTAATTACTGATTTAGCTATATTTAAGTTTGAGAATGGTGCTATGAAACTTATTGAATTACAACCTGGTACAACATTGGAACAAGTAGAAGCTAGTACAGAGGCACATTTTGAAAATGAATTAAAGTAGGTGACACAATTGGTAAAAGATAAAGTGACGATTATTACAGGTGCAGCTAGTGGTATAGGATTAGGTATTGCCAAAGTATTTTTGGAAAATGGAGCAAAAGTAGTATTAGCTGATTTAGATCAAGATAAGCTCACTGAAGAAAGAGACAAATTGAAAGCACAAGGCTATGACTGCATAGCTATACAAGTGGATGTTACAGACGAAACGGCTATGAAATCAATGATTGAGGAAACTGTCTCTTATTATGGACGGTTAGATATCTTGTTCAATAATGCTGGTTTGCAACATGTTGAAAGTATTGAGTCATTTCCTACAGAAAAATTTAGACAGATGATAGATATCATGTTAACAGGGAGCTTTATCGGAACTAAATATGCTTTGCCTATTATGAAACAACAAAAATTTGGTCGTATTTTAAACATGGCTTCGATCAATGGTGTGATAGGTTTTGCAGGGAAAGCGGCATATAATAGTGCGAAACATGGAATCATCGGTTTAACAAAAGTATCGGCATTAGAAACAGCGACTGCAGGTATAACAGTCAATGCAATTTGTCCCGGCTATATAGACACACCCTTAGTACGTAATCAAATGGCAGATTTAGCAAAAGAGAGGGGCGTGGAAGTAGAACAAGTGTTAGAAGAGGTATTGTATCCATTAATTCCACAAAAGCGTTTGTTAGATATTAAAGATATTGCAGATTATGCTTTATTCCTATGTAGCGATAGCGGTAAAAGTGTAACAGGACAAGCAATTCTTATAGATGGAGGCTACACAGTACAATAATTTAATATTAAAACAAATTATTTTTAAATCAATGATAATTTCCAATTAAAATATGTTACGTTAAAGTTAACAGCGCAACGTTTAATTGGAGGTAAGAGTTTGATGAAAAATCCAGAGGCAAATGATACAAATTGGTTTACGATTATTTTTTCTGCGGGTTGTGCTATTATGTCTAATTCTATGGATAACCACTTATTCAGAAAAATAATCCTTGCATTGATGATTTTATCATTTATTTATACAACTATTAAAAATTTGAAAATCACTTTATATGGTATAAAAACAGAAGATGTTAATGTTCGTACATGGATTGGCATCAAAGTGGATTATTGGGTTATTTTTGTTAAAAATATGATTGCATTTTGTCTTATGCTTGGATTAGGCATTAGTTTTTTGCTTATAGAAGGAAAGATATTATTGATAGCGATACTTACCATTGCAGCTACATACACACTATTATTATTTTTCGAGCATTTCATTGAATCTAAAACTGACATATTTGAAGAAAATTATACAGAGTAGAGGTGGCTTATGCGTTATATAGATGCACAGGAACAGGCAAAATTGTTAGATATGAAAGATATTATTGATGAAGTGGCTGAATCACTAAAAGCATATTCTAAAGGGAAGACTGATACGCCATTACGTTATTCATTACCTTTTAACGAAGATAATCGCTATCTCGTCATGCCAGCACTTTCAGATGAGTTAAAGATTGTAGGCCTTAAGACTGTCACAGTAGCTCCTAATAATACAAAAATTGGCAAAAACACCATTGTCGGCTCTGTTATTCTATCGGATTATGAAACAGGGGAGACGTTAGCTGTTTTAGAAGGTTCGTATTTAACTAAGATTAGGACAGGTGCCATTTCTGGTGTGGCTACGCAGTATCTTGCGCGAGAAAATGCGAAAACACTTTGTGTAATCGGTACAGGTGACCAAGCACAAGGGCTTATCGAAGCGGTGTTAGCTGTTAGAGATATTGAGCGCATACAATTTTATAATCGCACATATGATAAAGCAGTTAACTTTTCTAACAGGGTTCAACAAGACCATGAACATTTAGAGCTAGTAGTTTGTGATGATGTTGAAACAGCTATAGCAGGTTCAGATATTATCGTAACAGCGACTAATTCAAAAACACCTGTGTTCAAACAACGCTTAGCACATGGGGTGCACGTGAATGCGGTTGGCTCATTTAAACCAGACATGCAAGAATTGCCATCCGAAGCAGTTGAAGATGCAGACAAAGTCGTTGTTGAAGCGGTAGAAGCAGCAATGGAAGAAACGGGAGACTTAATCAATCCAGTAGCAGAAGGTATGTTTGCACAAGATTACCTATACGGTGAACTTGGACATATCGTTGCTTTTAAGTTAGCTGGGCGCGTGTCTGAAGACGAAATCACAATATTTAAATCTGTAGGTGTTGCTATTGTAGATATTGTGGTAGCAAATTACTTTTATCAAAAAGCCATAAAATCATAATTAAAGTTTGAGAAATGAGCTAAGGCAAACATTGTTGTCTTAGCTCATTTTAATATATTTAATAGTTTACGGAATTTCAAGATATCGTAAGAGCACCTTTTAACAAAAAGCACTTTTACCTAACTAGATTATATAAAGAATTCATAAAATATCAGTGAAGTGTAAAAAAATAATATACTAACCTTTAACGAAACATAGTATATTATAGTAAATATTTTATATCTATTAAGGAGGCTAAAGTGAAAAAAACATTATTTGTATTATTCATTTTGATCTTAGTGCTATCGCAGCCTAGTTATGTATTTGCAGAGTCGTCTATTGATGTAACAAGAGCACATGGTAATAACATGAGTGATTTTTATCAACCTAAAGGTAGTATTATAGCAGACAGTCATACAGGTAGAATATTATGGGAAGAGCATATTGATAAACCTTGGCGGCCTGCAAGCATGTCGAAACTAATGACCTTATCAATTGTGTTAGAAAAAATTCAAGATGGTACACTATCTATGGATAAATCGGTGACCGTGACTGCAGATGATGAACGTTTTAGTCACCATCCTTTACTAAGCAATAATATTATGCATAAGGGAACGCAATATACTATAAAAGAACTTATTAATTTATTGATTGTACCTAGTTCTAATGTTGCAACACGTATGCTCATGCAACAGGTAGAACCTGATACAGGTAAATTTGTAACAATGATGAATCAAAAAGCTAAAAAGCTCAAGATGGAACATACACATTTTACCAATCCATTTGGTGCTGAAAATCGTAGTGTCGGAAATGAATATTTACCACCAGGTAGTAACTTAGATGAGGATAATTCATCGACACCACGAGATTTTGCCAAACTGGCTTTTTATTTAAAAAATACATACCCATATTTAACGTCTTTTACAAAACATACTACATACACTAGTAAACCCAATACGCCATATGAAGAACATTTCCATACGTATCATCATTCATTGGAAGGCGATGTTCATGAACATAAAGGTACAAACGGATTGAAGACTGGATCTAGTGATAAAGCAGCATACAACTATACTGCTACAATAGATAGGGGGAACTTTGGACTCGTACAAGTTGTTATGGGAGTAGGGCATTGGGACGTTGATGATTCAGAGTACAAACGACATGTAATCGGTAATGCGCTATTAGATAAGGTATATAATCAGTTTGAATATAAAGAAGTAATGCCTAAAGGTAAACAATATATCAATGGTAAATGGTATAACGTCGAGACACCTTTACGTGACGTAGTAGAAAAAGGACAACAAATTAAGTTTGAAGTTAAAAACAATCAATTATTAGTTTCGGATACGAAGCGACAATATCTCACAAGTGATATGAAACAACCAAGTGTTATGGTGACGCCGCTTAAACAGAATTATGTCTATATGGTAAGCCAATATGGATGGTATTTATTAATTGCGCTGTGTGTAATATCTGTTTTATATATAATTATTAGAATAATTCAAAGAAATACATAAAAGTAAAATATTAAGTTATAAAAAATAAAGAAGTGTGGTAATTGCACTTCTTTTAATTTTGCGTAATTTTAAAAAACGTTTATATAAAATTTTTAAAATAGCATTGAATAATATAAAGTTATAGTGTAAAATCATTCTGTATTTGTGAGGGGAAATATTTCTTTAGTTTTTGGGGATATTGATTTATAACTAAAATAAGATTTCACTGTATATATTTGTGACTTCACTTTAATTATAAACAATTGGAGTTGTATAGAAGGTTACCTATAGTCAAATTTGCAATTCTTAAATAAATAGTATTGAAAATTAATGACTGGAAAATATAGAGTTCTGTGATAGGGGAAATAAATAGTTGAGGTGTTTACGTGCAAGGTAAAATTAGGG
>ERZ794963.48-NODE-48-length-31065-cov-433.907901_pt1 | contig 31065 bp, 32 predicted proteins | sample MGYA00375740_ERZ794963 | MGnify/ENA primary metagenome ERZ794963 (study PRJEB30138, sample SAMN05968720) | food fermentation metagenome | isolation source: fermented_meat | host: inoculated_fermented_meat_time_40_first_replicate;inocula... | place: Italy... | reverse complement strand
TAATCCGAATTTTTGGACAAATTTGTCAGCATAACCTGATACGGTGTTTGCCAGTTGAGTACTTTCAGCGGCCTTTGGTTAATTTATCCTGATAAGGTTGACATCGAGATAATTCATAAGAAATTGTTGACGGTGATCGGTTCAGCCGAACGCCCATTTGGATATTGGACAGCCCTAGTTCACAAAAGGTTTCGATTTTAATTCGTTCGGAATAGGTTATACTAGACAAAAGATCAGCTCCTAAAAGATGGGTTTGTGGTAAACACCATTTTAAAGGAAGCTGATCTTTTTTGTCCGAACAGCGTTCGGATTAATTTTACAATCTACCGAAACATAATGAGCATCTATTAGATAAATCGTATTTCGAAAAAGTCGCTGCACTTTTTAATAAAGGACAGTCTGATCCCCTGCTAGGTGAGGCCATGTGAACATGGAATAATCTTCAGGAAGGTTTCACAGCCAATGAGCGCCTTCCAGACACGCTCGTTGATATTGCTGTTTGGCCCGTTTTTAATCGCGCTCCTCAGCTATATCGCCAAGCACCACAAATAAAAACCCGCCCTGCGTAACTTTGGTCGGTTACAAGGCGACAATGTATTTTGTAATCTAGACCACCGCCTTTAAAGCGGCTTGTCTGAGAAGCTCCGTTCACGCAGGGCTTCTTTTTCTTCCCCGCATTATAGCATGCCTTTAATTATCCTTCGACTATTTTAAATTAACTTTCTAATAGTTCTAGGGGACGCGCGTTTTTTTGTACTAAAACAAAGGTAAAAACTAGTAGACATAATCAAAATATTTTTTGATCATGAACCGTACAGTGTGCTCTTCTCAATTGATAACAAGGCCTTTGGTGCAAACTGTGAGCTGGGTCCTGGGAGCTTGCTTCCATTCATTAAAAGTCCCGTTTATCGTCTCTTAGTGCAGCTTAAAATACCAACGGTGGGCCCATTTTAGCCACCTCGCATGAATCTTTATATTCAACACAATTTGTAGATCAATCAGATCGTCCACCGATTTGCATAGACACTGCATATAGTGATACAATGATTGCCTAACCACTATATATAGAAAAAGGACGATGATTAGTTACGGAAACCATAAATATTCTCTACATCAGTTTGAGTGGCAACACGAAATATTTTATTAGCAGACTGACAACATACTTTGAAAAAGAACGTCATGTTCGGGTTAGTTCAATTGATGTTAAAGAACACCCTGAATTCACCACTCTTGACCAGCCGTTTGTTACCTTCCTACCAGCCTTTCTTAAAGGTGGTAATGGGGTTAATAACGGTTATACTGAAATATTAACCACTATTTTGGGAGATTACCTCGCGTACGAAGGCAATTACCAGCATTGCTACGGTATTATCGGTAGCGGTAATCGTAATTTTAATAAGCAGTTTGCACTCACGGCTAAACAGTATGCTAAACGCTTCGATTTTCCTTACATTACCGATTTTGAGCTACGTGGCACCGCACACGACATTCCTCGCATTGCCGATGCCATCTTAACCTATCGCAATCAATTTTGTTTTCAAACAACGAAGGAGTAATCCCTAATGGTAACTAGCACCCCAGAAATGGAAAATACCTATTTTTACTTAAATAACCTCGTAAATATCCCAAGCAACGGGGAAATTCCGCTACATTATGATCAAGAAGCCCTAAAGGCTTATTTCGAAGAGACAGTTAAACCGAAGACCAAGCAATTTGATTCGTTAAATGCCAAGTTAAATTACTTGGTTGACGAAGATTATATCGATCCAAGTATCCTGGAACAATACTCTCACAAGTTTGTGCAGTCCTTGTTCGACCAAATGAGAGACCATCACTTTCGTTTTCGCAGCTTTCTCGGTGCCTACAAGTTCTACACACAATATGCCATGAAAACTAATGATGGCCAGCAATTTTTGGAAGACTTTGTCGATCGCGTCGTCTTCAATGCCCTCTATCTCGCTAATGGTGATGAACAACTTGCCAATGACGTTGCCGATGAATTGATTTCACAACGTTATCAGCCTGCCACCCCCACGTTTCTCAACGCGGGTAAAAAACGGCGCGGTGAAATGGTATCATGTTTTTTAATCGATGTGGCCGACTCCATGCTCTCAATTGGACGCGGCGTTAATTCTGCCCTTCAACTATCTCGAATCGGTGGGGGCGTCGGCGTTAACCTGTCAAACTTGCGCGCCTCAGGTGATCCTATTAAGCAGATTTCCAACGCCTCGTCTGGCGTTGTACCAGTGATGAAGTTACTTGAAGACTCATTTAGCTACAGTAACCAACTTGGGCAACGGAACGGCGCCGGAGTGGTTTATCTCAACGTCTTCCATCCTGACATCTTACATTTTCTGGATACCAAAAAGGAAAATGCGGACGAAAAAATTCGGGTGAAGACCTTGTCCCTCGGTTTGATTGTTCCTGATAAATATTATGAATTACTCAAGACTAACGAACCAATGTATCTTTTTAGCCCCTATGATGTCGAACGTGAATATCGTACGCCATTTGCCTACATCGATATCACCAAAGAATATAACAACATGGTCGCTAACCCCAATATTAAGAAGTCAGTTTTTAACGCGCGGAAACTAGAACAAAAGATTTCTCAACTCCAACAAGAATCTGGTTATCCTTACATCTTGAACATTGATACGGCCAACCAAACTAACCCTGTCGATGGCAAAATTATTATGAGTAACCTTTGTAGTGAGATCTTACAGCCTCAAGAACCGTCAAAACTTGATGACGACCTATCGTACAAGACAATTGGCACCGATATTTCATGTAATCTCGGATCAACTAATATCATGAATATGATTGACTCGCCGGACTTCGGTCACTCAGTTGAGGTTGCTGTTCGTGCGCTCACCCTCGTAACTGACACAACCGACGTTAAGGAAGTACCGACTGTTAAACATGGTAACGAACTTTACCACACGATTGGATTAGGGGCTATGGGTCTGCATACTGCCCTTGCACGCCACCAAATTGAGTATGGCTCACCAGAGGCCCTTGAATTTACTGATGCCTACTTCCTAGCTTTAAACTACTATTCACTCGTTACGAGCAATCGAATTGCCCGTGAACGCCACGAAACCTTCGCTAAATTTGACCAATCAAAGTACGCTGATGGCAGTTACTTCGATCAATACTTGAACGCAGACTTTAAATTTAAGAGTACCAAAGTTGCAAAAATCTTCAAAAATATTAAATTACCATCTGTTACAGATTGGAAGGCACTCAAGCAAGCTGTGATTACTGGCGGCCTTTATCATCGTAATAGACTCGCTGTGGCACCGAACGGGTCAATTTCGTACGTCAATGAAACAAGTGCATCACTTCATCCAATCACACAATTAGTAGAACAACGTCAGGAAAATAAGGTAGGCTCAATCTTCTATCCAGCACCTTACCTGTCTAACGAAACTTTGCCTTACTACACACCCGCATATGATATTGATCAACGAAAAATTATTGACACCTATGCCGTAGCTCAAAAGCACATTGATCAAGGCATGAGTCTGACACTATTTATGCGTTCAGTTTTGAAACCTGACCTTTACGAGTGGAAGGACAATAACAATTTAAAGATGACAACCCGAGACCTTAACCGGTTACGGAATTACGCCTGGACAAAAGGCATTAAGTCACTTTATTACATTCGAACGTTTACAGAAGACGATGAAATTAAAACGGCAAATGAATGTGAATCATGCATGATCTAGGAAATTCACTTGGGGTCTTACCGTCCGTTTAACACACCGGCATACGTTATTGGGTCACAAGACCCATATACCCATGAATCCTAATTAAGGAGACGAACAAATAACGATGGACTACTTATACTACAAAGCAATTAACTGGGATGATATTAAAGATAATTTCGATAAATACATGTGGGAACGACTCACCACTAACTTTTGGTTGGACATTCGGATTCCCATCACGAATGATCAAACGGCTTGGCAACAGCTATCAGATACTCAACAACAGGCCATTACTCGTATGTTGGCAGGTACATCAATGTTAGCCGTCTACCAATCAGAAGTTGGCACCCCTGCTATTCGCCACGATCGGCGAACTCAACAAGAAGAATCCGTATTAAACACCATTACCTTTATGAAATCAGTCCATGCCAAAAGCTGTACGACCATTTTCCGGGCTCTGATTCCGGGTAACGGCGGTGAAAGTTTTACTTGGGCAGATGATAATGCCAATCTGCAAGCTGAAATTGACCAACTAGCCCAAATGAGCACTAGCGATATGGCCTTACAGAAAAAAGCCCTTTTTATTCTGACTGAAACTGGGCTCTCGTTTGGTAAATACTGGACAATACTTCAAACACAGGCTCTCGTCAATACTTACCAAATGTTGGCTAATATTCTCCGCGGTAGCGCTCTTTTTAGTGCTTATATTGGTTACAAATTTCGCCTCAGATTTGAAGAACTCACTGTAAGTGATCAAACCGAACTGCAGTATTGGATTAATACACAGTTTGATCAACTCATGCAAACTGAAAAAGACTTCTTAGAAGCTAACCTTGACGATGCCACCGAAGCCATCAATCTGGCCTCCTATGGTGCCAATCATGCATTAATGTCACTTGGCTTTAACGCTGTCTACGAAGTTCAACCGTCTTCACTAGTGGCGCAACTCAAAGAACTGATGATTGACCAAAATCAATTTTTGCAACAGGTAACGGCTGCAAACAATGAATCGGACACTGAAAAAATGACCGATAACGACTACGACTTTTAAGGAGCATTCAACTAATGAGCTATAAAACAATTAATTGGGACGTCATCGAAGACGAACTTGACGAATATGTATGGGATAAAGCAACGGCACAATACTGGCTGGATACGCGAGTACCTGTTTCTAATGATTTACGGGACTGGCGGACACTCTCTGGCACCGAAAAATCGGTTATCAATCGGGTTGTGGGTGGATTAGCCTTGCTGGACACACTCCAATCCGAAGAAGGAGTCGACGTGCTGCGGCCCGACGTTCGGACACGAAAAGAAGCAGCAGTCCTCAATGACTTTTTGATGATGGAGTCAATTCATGCCAAAAGCTACGGCACTATTTTGACATCTTTGAACGATCAAGCCACTGTTGACGAAGTATTCAAATGGATGAACAATAATCCCAGAATGCAATACAAAGCCAAACGGATCAATGATATTTATCAAACGGGAAACAACCTTGAAAAGAAAGTTGCAAGCGTCTTTCTTGAAGGAATTTTGTACTACACCAACTTTTTTACCCCACTTTGGTACCGTGGTAACAATAAGCTGGCAAATCTTTCTGAAGTTATCAAACTGGTGATCCGCGATGAATCTGTTCATGGTACCTACCTCGGCTACAAATTTCAATTGGGATATAACGAGCTATCGGCGACTGAACAAAAAACATTCAAAAAGTGGATGGATGAGTTGCTCGACGATCTCCTTGAGAACGAGTTTGCGTTCACCGAAGAAGTTTACGCGCCGATTGGGTTAGCGGAAGACGTTAAACAATTCGTTCACTACAACGCCAACAAGGCGCTCCAAAATATGGGCTTTGAATCCCGCTTCCCCAATGCTGAGATTAAAGATATCAACCCAATCGTAATGAACGGAATTTCAACCGAAACGGCTAATCATGATTTCTTCTCACAAGTTGGTGCTGGCTATCTAATGGGTAATGCTGAAGCTATGAGTAGCGGCGACTATGACTTCTAACATAGGCTTCTAGGCATAATTAAAATTTAAAAAAGGCTAATGGTAGATGGCTCCTATGATGGAATTACGGACAAACTATTCGATATAATACATCATAAAGGAGCTTTTTATTATGGCAATTAAATATTCAAATGAATTTAAAGAATCGATTGTTAGCTTAAGTCAGACTGGCCGTTCGGCCAACTCACTGGCTAAAGAATACAACGTCAGTGTTTCAACGGTCACTAAGTGGATTAAACAAGCTGATCCTAACAACACTAAAGTGCTATCATCAAATGAACGTGCTCTGATTAAAGAAAATAAACGGTTAAAAGAAGAACTTGATATTTTAAAACGAGCGGCGGTGCTCATGGCAAAAAGCTAATTATTAAAGGGCGTGCCCTCGTGTTAGAAGTCGTCAACGCTAATTTACTTGCTGGGCACCGCATTACGCGTATCTTATCAGTACTCAAAATTCCGCGCTCAACCTACTATGATTATCTACATTGGCAGCCAAGTAGAACTGAACGCCGCCGGCATTTAATTAAGCAAGAAGTGTTAACGGCTTGGTTAAGATATCCAATGTATGGCTACCCACGATTAACGATCTTACTAAATCAACAGTCTGATATTCACGTTAGTCAGCGTCTGGTCTATCAACAAATGTGTGAATTAGGGATTAGATCTAGAATGGTTAAACGAATCAATAAGCCAACCACTCAGACTGATTATGATCAGCGACCAAACTTGATTAAGCAGTTAACTGATCAATCTGGTATTTTATTGACTGATATTACGTACATTCCCCTTAACCATACTTGGTGTTACCTAGCTAGTGTCTATAATCCAGTAACCCGACGGGTTATTGCTTACCAACTTAATACGCAGATGACTAAAGAACTAGCGACTAACGTTATTACCCAAGTCATGGCGCAAGCAGTTAAACCACAAATTATTCATAGTGATATGGGAAGCCAATACACAAGTGACTTATTTGAAAACACTTTATCGAAGTATGGTATCAAGCATTCTTACTCCCGAAAGGGTCAGCCCGGCGATAACGCGCGAATTGAAAGTTTTCATTCAATTTTGAAACGTGAATACGTTAATTTCCAAGATTTTAAGACAATTCATGAAGCAATCGCCGGAATTGATAACTATATTCGTTGGTATAACAGTGATCGTATTTCACTTGTAGCGTAGCTACAGGCTATTAAATTCAATAATGTTGGGGCTTATTTAATATACTCTAAAGCGTTTTTAAAATCTGAACGGGGCTAAAACTTCGGCCTCCGAAAATTAAATTAAGTAATTTAAATTGAAAGTCAAATTTGTTCGTACTTTTATGTCCGGATTCTTGACATAGGAGCCGATTGTAAAATTAATCCGAACGCTGTTCGGACAAAAAAGATCAGCTTCCTTTAAAATGGTGTTTACCACAAACCCATCTTTTAGGAGCTGATCTTTTGTCTAGTATAACCTATTCCGAACGAATTAAAATCGAAACCTTTTGTGAACTAGGGCTGTCCAATATCCAAATGGGCGTTCGGCTGAACCGATCACCGTCAACAATTTCTTATGAATTATCTCGATGTCAACCTTATCAGGCTGAATTAGCACAAACAGATGCCGAATACAAGCGATCACGATGTGGTCGGAAAACTAAGCTGAGCGATGAGTTAAAGCAAAAAATTCTCAACCATTTACGTCTAAGCTGGTCACCAGGAATGATTGCTCACGAATTTAAACTAGCTACTAAATCTATTTATAATTGGCTAAATCAGGGGAGAATTGGTTTCTCCTTGAATGATCTACCTGAACATGGCGTACGCCAACGGCGTAACGTTGACCAACGATCCAAATATAATCAATCTTTGGGGCGATCAATTGAACAGCGTCCCATGATGATTAATCAACGTAATCGCATCGGCGATTTTGAACTAGATACAGTCGTTGGTCCTCGTGGGCATAGTAAGGCAGTTTTATTAACTTTAATCGATCGCAAATCACGGTTCCTTTGGGCATACCGGTTAAAAGATCGGACGACAGCGACTGTTAATGAAGCACTAACTAAGTTCCTAACCACTTTTAATGGTCCGGTGCACAGCTTTACTGTGGACCGTGGCACTGAGTTTAGTGGGCTAGTATCACTTGAATCACAATATGGTATTAAGACCTATTACTGCCATGCTTATACGCCAGCTGAACGTGGTAGTAATGAACGCTTTAATCGGAATTTACGTTATTTTTATCCTAAAGGGACTCGTTTTGAGCACATTAGTGCTCAAGATTTAACGACGACGTTACTCCAAATTAACCAGCGACCGCTTAAAATACTCGACTGGCAAACACCGTATCAGGTTATGCTGACAAATTTGTCCAAAAATTCGGATTAAATTTGCAATCTACCTTCTAAACAAATATTAGGGAAACCTTTAATGAAAACTTTGTGGTACCCATTATTAAAAAAAATAACTAGTATAGTTGCTGGCAAAACACTAACCAAAAAGGGACTAGCCTCTGGAATTGCGAAAATTGTTCCAGTCGTTGGTGGGGTTACTTCGGGAAGTATAACTATGATTGGAATGGAAATGTCAGCTAAGAAACTAAATTCAGAGTTATTAAGGGGATTTGAACAGAATTATTCAGAAAGAGATTATGAAAAAGATATAAAAATTATTGAAGCAGAAATAATATAAATAGGGTCCTTATCAAGGGACTATAAATTGTATAAACATATAAATAGCCCCCAATATCTACATTATAGATATTGGGGGCTATTCTTTCAATGTTTTCGAGGGGCGATTTATTAATTATAGACCCTATATATTCATAGCCCCTTTCTGTTTGGTGTTAAAGTATTAGTCATCGATGTCATGCACTATCTTGTTTAGCTCCGTTTTGATGGAACTGGGAATATTTTCTAAATTGAAATGATTATATATTTCTTTATCCTTAAGCATCCTTTTTTGTGCCTTATTTAATTTACACTCATTGTTACCCACTACCCATTCATCCTTTGTACGTATAAAGGGGTTTTGCGCACTTTCCTTTAACGCGTTTTGAACATCTTCATAAGGTAAATAAAATTCAATTGTAGATTTATTTAATTGGTAGATTGTAACGTCTCCATCTTTTCAAAACGACTTAATTCTACGGGCTATAAATAACTTAATTTGCCAGTGTATAACGTTTCAGATTAAGCTACCACTATGCTATAATAACCATATCGAAAGGAGATCAATCTAATGAAATATACGAAAACCAAAGCAGTATTAAATCAACTCGTTGCCGATTTGAGCCAGATGTCAATGATTATCCATCAGACGCATTGGTACATGCGTGGACCCAACTTTTTGAAGTTGCACCCCTTGATGGATGAGTTCATGGAAGAAATTGACAGCCAACTCGATGTCATTTCTGAACGGCTGATTGCGCTTGATGGCAGTCCTTACTCGACCTTAAAAGAAATGGCCGAAAACACTAAGATTCAAGACTGGCCTGGTGAATGGGACAAAACAACCCCAGAACGCCTCGCACACTTAGTTGATGGCTATCGTTACTTGGAAGACCTTTACCAACACGGCATTGAAGTATCCGATGTTGAAAAAGACTTCAGTACCCAAGATATTTTCATTGGTCTCAAAACCGCAATTGAGAAGAAAATCTGGATGATTCAGGCAGAGCTTGGGTCGGCGCCGGAAATTAATGAATAAAATAATATTAAAAAATCGGTAGGCTTATGGTAGATTGTATACAAATAAAATATAAAAACCAAACTTAATTCTTAGTTTGGTTTTTTAAGTATCAAAAACTGAACAGTATTTGACACTCTTTTTATTTGCTATTAAACTAGGCTTTAGACAGTATCAAAAACATAGTGTCACCAATGGAGGCTAATTATGACAGATGTTTATGGATACGCGCGTGTTTCAACCGCCAACCAAAATTTAAATGAACAAATCGCTGAATTAAAAGCAGCTGGTGTAACTGATCACAATATTTATGCTGAAAAATTTACCGGTACGACCACCGATCGACCAGAATTCTAGAAACTACTCCAACAATTAAAAGTCAATGATACGCTGGTGGTCACCAAACTAGATCGGTTTGCTCGTAATACTCGGGAAGCTTTGGCAGTCATTGAACCGCTATTGGACCAGAGGACGATTATCAGAGTGTTGAATTTGGGCACCATTGAAAATACCCCAATGGGTAAAATGATTGTCCGGACGTTACTTTCAGTTGCGGAAATGGAACGTGATATGATTGTCGAAAGAACACAGGCCGGTAAAGAATATGCGAAAAAAAAGAACCTCAACTATCGCGAGGGGCGGCCTAGACGAAAGATTGGGGAACATGAATGGGCAGTCTACGACTACTTGAAGTCTCATAGCGCGAACCAGACGGCCCAGGCATTTAACATCTCACGGTCAACGGTGTTTAGAATAAAAAAGCAAGTGATTGGAAAAGCTAAAGAGATTTGAATAAGTCCAAAAATTATAATTTTCGAGTCAATAACTCACTAGCTGTTGACCTTTTTATTAAATTAGTATTGTTATAATGGCCAGGAATTTATAGCTCGATATTATTGGATATTGTTTGGTTTAATAGGTATGAGCATTTAAATATTTAAATTAATCCGCGTGGGCCTGGTTGATTTTTAACCAAGTATCAACAGATAGACAATATTCTAACCATACTTAAAAAGTCGTGATCGAGTATCGTCAACATCAAGATAACTGCTCTTTGTTTCCCATTAAAACCCAGGTGGACTCTATGGACCCGCACCACCTAACCCTCGCTATGACCCGCTCGTGTTTACATAAGGCTCTCTCTCACAAGCAAAACAAGAGAACAACCCTTAAAACCGAAACGGAGGAGCTACGGCAAAGCCGTAGCTCTCTCAAGATACTTTCCCTATCAGTCCCTATCAGTGAGAATAATGTCTCAAAGAATTGCTCTCTGTCAACACCTACGCGATTTTAATTCAGTCATAGACCCGTTGGTCTACCAACTCAATTAAAACCCGTAGCAATCATTTAAACGCAATTAGCCCTTGTCCCTGCATATCTCGTATTAACGTGTCGTTGCACGTACGTTTTTGTTTTATGTGATAACGTATTAAACTCACTTTGATACCAGGGCGATTGATTCCATTTCCTAATGTTCCTACCCACGTCTTTTGCTGTGTTTATCTCAGCAGGGTTTAGTATACCCATACCTTTTTGACTACAAGCGGAGTCACAAACAACGCTCACGAGTGATTTTAACGATCAATTGAAAGGGAACTACCCAAACGTCTTTTGATTAGTGATCAACTCTAACCATTCCGTTTTTCGCACTAAAAAAAGTGGACTAACTACTAGTTTTTCCACTAGTAGTTAGTCCACTTTTCTTAATTTTTAAGAGTAGTGTGCTATTGATTTTAATTCAATCATGGTATAATATTGATTGAAATCCACTGAGGGATTGTACAAATTGTACTCAGTCGGAATTAAAATCTTACTAGGTTCAGCTAGTAAGTCGCTATGACCTAAACTCGCCAAAGTTTGAGGTCTTTTTTTATGCGCTTATGTATTTTGTTGTTAAAGTCATCATACACCAAGTAAAATCATAATTACAATTTTTTCAAAAAGAAAATTATTTCAAATAATTATTTAGTACATCCAAACGATTATGGCCAAGATTCTCACTAACTTGCATAAATGCCCCATAACTACCTTCTTTGGTCCCAATTTTGATTTGTTCACTACCAGAAACACTTCTAATAACCTTTTGACCATTACGATCATAGGTTATTTTTTTGTAAACATCATTTTGCCCCCGGTACTGTCGATTTATTTCGTCAAACTTCGTTTGCGCGTAGTATGCACGATGGATATGAATTGGTATATCGTGATTATTTTGCGAAAAAAATCGCTCGTAATGCCCTAAATTTTCCTTAAACTCTTTTTCTTCTGGTAGTTCTGAAATAGGGCGCGCGTATTGCGCGTAATATACGCGCATTTTGGGCGCATATTCTTCTGTAACTTCAGCCAAACGATATTTACCACCTTTTCCGACCGTCGCAACGCTTAACTTACCAGCTTCATTTATAAAAAAGCTACCTGTATTAAGCGCACGATCATATCGACCGCCTGCAATTAATTCACTTCGCCTTAAACCGAATGCCCTAGCGGTATCAATCAACTGTTCATTTCGCACATACAAGGTTTCATGGCGTTCTAGCCACTCATTACTGGTTAAACTACGATTATTAACAATCGTATCCAAAGAACGTTTGGGCATGTCTGCAATATCCGACTTACGTAGCGGGCTATCCCACAAATTGGTCCCCACAAACACATGATTTAACATGGTCGCGTCTGCAGAAAGCGTATGGGCTGACGCAGGGCCATCATTTCTACCGCCATATTCCTTTTGATATGCCAAATATTCACTTGCCAGGTCTTTATTTACGGCTCTAAAGTCCTTGATTTCCGCATGGTTCTCTTTAACCCAATCAGAAAAATTGGTAGCGTCAAGAATCTTGTGTAAATGAAATGCCTTCGTACATATAATATGTATCTAACTTAAATAAATGATGCTTCCAAGGTGTCCTGGAGTCCTTTGAACCCTCGGTGGATCCGCTTCAGAGACTTCTCGTTATAAACATTAAACTGAGAAACCAGGAAGCGATCCAGTGAATCTTCCGTTGGAAATTGTTCTTTGTGGTGGGTGGTGCGCTTGAGATGCTTATTAAAGTTCTCAATCAGGTTAGTGGAGTATAGTGATTGCCGGATAGCTGGTGGAAAGTCCATGAAAGTGAGTAAATTCGGCATTTTAAGCAGATCTTTGATTAATTTGGGATAGGTCTGATGCCAGTTTTGCCAGCTACAGTATCCAGCTCCCAGTGGCCAATCTGAGTCCGCTTATTGGCAGACTCAGGTCGTTCTTGGAGTGTATGCGATATAGGAATCTTCCCGCGACGTTCCTCATAACCTTTTTTATGGCGCGATTTACCATGATGTCTAAGCTTTCTGATCACCCCTCTAGCACCTCGTGATGAAAGCTTCTGATCAAATAAACCGGAGTAGATGCCACGATAAATCGTGGTGTAGCTGATCTGAAATGATGAGGTCTCTAATTTTAAGCGTGTGGCAATTTCTTCTGGTGACCATTGTAGATCCAAGAATAAATGCCTGATTAATTGAAGCAATTGGTGATCAGAAAGTAGCGACCGGCGTCCACAATGAGATTTTTGAGCTTCGTAGCGCTCTTGAACAACAGAAGGTGAATATGCCGATCTATTTCGCGATAACTCACGGCTAACTGTCGACGTTGCTCGACCAATTGTTTGGGCAATTGAAGTCAGTGAAGCCTGATTATTATGCATCAGGAATATCGTTTCGCGTTCACTCATGGTAAGATGTTTGTATGGGCTCATGATTATGTGCTCCCTTCGATGGTTGTCTTCGCAAACACCATTTTACAGGGATTCATATCATGAGTCTCTTTTGTTGCACTTAAAGTATAAATTCAAGGCAATAAAAAACGTTCACCGCAAGTGAACGTTTTTTTGACTTACCTATTTAGTTTGTGAAACGGTGTTGCGGACGCTAACACGTTTGAAGACGTGGACGGCAACCCCTAAAACGGCACCGACTAAGGCAGGGACTAACCAAGCTAAGCCGTAGTTGGCGAATGGCAAGTATGCCTGTTCGAAGCCAGTCATCGCTTTACCGAAGCTACTTTGGCTGACGACCGCTGGAAAAGCAGTTACCATGTCGAAAAAAGCAGGAACAACGGTAAAGAGAACAACGAATTTATACACGACTGGGTCTTTGTGGAACAGTGGTGAAGCGACTGACAATAAAATCAAGACCATTGATAGTGGGTATAAGAACATCAACATTGGCGTTGACCAAGCGATGATTTGATTTAAACCGATATTAGCGGTCAAGAATGATGCCAGAGTAGTTAGAACTAACCAAGTGCGGTAGCTAACTTTGGGAAAATGTTTATGAAAGTCTTGGGCAAAAGCCGCAACTAAACCGATCGCCGTGGTTAAGCAAGTGACGGTGATCAAAGTGGCTAAGATGGCCTGACCAGCGACGCCCATATAATGATTGACAATTTGGTCAAAAGCGATGCCGCCATTAGCGGAAACTTTGAATTTACCTAAGGACATCGCGCCAACGAAGATCAAACCAACGTAGATGACGGCGATCATTGCCATTGCGAAGACGCCGGCACGGGCAGTGACCAGCGCGACACTGTTAGCGCGTTTTTTGCCTAAGGTGCGAACGGCGGTAACTACGGTGACCCCGAAGGCTAAGCCAGCTAAGGCGTCCATCGTGTTATAACCTTGCAAGAAACCATTGACGAAAGAGCCTGATGTATAAGCAGCGGTGGCGTGTTGAACACCGGCGTGGCCCATTGGTGAACTAAAAGCTAAGAAGAAAACGCCAGCTAATAAGACTAAGAAAACTGGATTTAATAACTTACCGATATTGTTGACGATTTTATTTTCCTCTAATGAGAAAAAGAGGGCTAAGCCGAAGAAAACAGCGGAGAAAACTAATAAACCAACTGTTTGGAAATTCTTTGGTACTAGTGGTGCTAAGCCAACCGTGTAGGAAACGGTGGCTGTCCGTGGTGTACCAAAAAGTGGGCCGATGGTGCCGTGGATCAAGATCATGAATAAGAGCGCGAATACGGGACCTAAAGGCCGCCCAACATCATAGACACCTTCGGAACGAGTGATACTGATTGCTAAAACGGATAATAATGGCAATAACACACCAGTGACTAAGAAGCCAAGCGCGGCAGGCACCCAATTCTGTCCCGCTAGCTGGCCTAAATGTAATGGAAAAATCAAGTTACCAGCACCAAAGAATAGACCAAAAAGCATTGAACTAACCACGAAATAATCGCGTTTAGTGAGTTTACGTTCCTCTAACATAAGCAGCACTCCTTAAATTTTGTAGGTTTGTGGAAATATGGTTCAAAGACTAAGCGTCTGTTGCCCCACGTTTAAATCATGAGTGTTGCCATTGCTAAGTCGACTTTAGTAATGGCGGTGATCATCCTGCGCGGGAATGATCACGATAAACAAAAAACGCCCAAACCTGAAAAATTAATTTCAGATAAGGACGTTAATAAACGTGTTACCACCTTGATTTGCCATTTTCTCACGAAAACAGCCTCTTCGGGTACAAGCACCAATTGGTACGAAATACCCTAGCTCGATAATGGGAGCCCCCAATGAACGCTCAAACTTCGCATCCATCGCTCAAAGATGATTTTCTAATTGTCGCACCTTGACGTCCTTGCACCAAACGACGCTCGCTTAACTGGTGAATACAATTATACTTTTCTTATCACAGCGTTTAATTTTCTCATTGATTTATCATGTTGCTATAATTTAACGCGATTTTAAGTGTTTGTCAAGGGGGTGATAAAAATAAATTTATAATTTAAGGCAGTAGTCCATATTGAATTAACGTGTCAGTGCTATCTAATACGATGGTCGTATTATCAAAATGTGGCTGCCATTTTAGGATATCTTGCGCTTTTTGGGTACTCAACTGACGATTGACGTGCACTAATAAATTGCCTTCGCGGGCGGTCTGGTTGAACAAAGCAGCGCTGCTTAAAAGCAAGTTTGGCATCGTTTTAGTGGGAATGTTTTGGGCAATTAGCGGTCGTTTTTGGCGAATCAGTGCTGCTATCTCTGGAGTGATATCTGACCAGCAGCACTAGCCAGAAAACGTTGCCCGCCAGCGTGAGGTGCGGTCAGCGCACGAATGTGTAAGTCAGCAACATCGCGCACATCGATCAGATTGAGTGGGATATTGGGAATCATTTTGGGACGACCGTTAAGTAAATTTTTCAATAGATCGAAGCTGCCAGAAACGTGGGCGTCTAATGCTGGGCCCATGATCACCACCGGATTGATCGTAGTCAGTTCTAAACTGCCGTGACTTTGTTCAATAAACTGCCAGGCAGCCTGTTCGGCGATCAGTTTGAATTTTTCATAGGCCGATAAGCCTTTTTCGTTAGGATCAGTCCAATCGGCTTCAGTGGTGATGCTCGTTTGGTCGTGATTACTGAAGCCGATGGCGCCAAAGTTGGCGGTCATGACAACACGCTTGACGTGGGCCTGTTGGGCGGCCTTTAAAATGCGTAAAATACCCTCGGTGGCAGTTGTGTCGCTGTTCGGGTCATTGGAAAAAACGGGTGATGCTACACTTAGCACGTAGTCGATGTTCTGCATGGCTGTCGCCCAGCCAGCATCTTGAGTGAGATCAGCGGCGACAAAACTTAAATTTTCGCGGTGTTGCACCTGATTTTCTTTTAGGGCGGTGCGGACGGTGGTTTGTTTGTCGAGTTGGCGTAAGGTGGCACGGACGTGATAACCTTGATTTAAAAGTTGTAAGATAATGTGCAGACCCAGATAACCGTTGCCGCCGGTAACTAATACGTTTTTTGTCATGATGTTATGCTCCTATTCCCTAATGAGGGTTAATTTAATCAGTCATGTATGCTATGCCGTTAAGTAGCATGATCCTTGTTTATGGCTTCTTTTTGTTTATAATAGTCCCTAGAGTATACTCTAGGGCAAGCAAAAGAACACTATTTCAACGCAGCGATTTTTACCGTAGTTGAATGATCCGCCGCGATGTACCCAAGGGTCTATCCATGGATATTTTGGGTCCTCATGATATCCAAGCAGTTGAGTCAAAGCTAAACAATTTACCGCGCCGGCAAACTGGCTATCAAACACCCAAAGATCTTTTCTCCGCTGCTTCCGCCGGTTAAGTTAAGTCCATAAAATATGAATATTAATGAAAATACTGATTTAATAGGATTTATCGTGTGGCTAATTTGTTCTTGCAATTTGGGAGTAAAATTAATCATTGGTGCTAACCACTCCTTTACTTAGAACCTAGGTTTTATCAGGTTATTAACCAACCCCCTATATATTAGGGGGCCAAGCGTTCATATAGCACGCTCAACGCACATCTCTTTTTTTTACATAAAATTCCCTAAATCGGAAATTCTTATCCAAGTTGATAGGCCCTCAATTTTGTTTTTCACGCGGTTCTCCCCCTTCAATTAGGCGTACTTGGGACCAAGATTGGGACTAACAAAATAGGCTTAGTCCTTTACTGCCTGTAAGCATGGCGTACCAACGTACTTAGAAAACGACAAAATTCTTTTTATACATTAATATATAGTAGTAATCTTTTTTCTTGAGAGCGTAAAATATCTTGTGTAAATGCATAAAAGATTTCTGAATTGTATAGAAATAGGGAATGCCTTCCCTTATGATATTTAGTAACCACAGAAAACATCACAGGAGGCATTCCCCATGAATGAACTTACCACAGAAATTATCGCTGCACTAGCCCAAAAGCAAGATTTGGACGAAGTTTTTCGTCACCACCTCGAAATTGCGATTAACCAGCTGCTTCAAACCGAATTGGCAGAGTTTTTGGGTTACGAACGCTACTCATACGCTGGGATTAACACTGGTAATAACCGCAACGGCAGTTATGAGCGCTCGTTTGATACGAAGTACGGCCAACTTAACTTAACCATTCCTCGAGATCGCAATGGCCGGTTTGAAAATCATACCTTGCCAGCCTACGGTCGGCACAGTGATAATTTAGAAACAACGGTCATTCAGTTGTATACCAAGGGAATTACCACTGCTGAAATTGCCGAACTCATTGAGAAAATGTACGGTGCTCACTACTCCAAAGCCACGGTTTCCAACATGACTAAAGCCGTCAATGAACAGGTTCAAGCTTTCCAGCAACGTCGACTGGCTTCACAATATGCGGCCATCTTCTTAGATGCCACTTACTTGCCGTTAAAGCGGGATACCGTTCAAAAAGAAGCCGTTCATATTGCGATTGGCATTCGTCCAGATGGTACGAAAGAAGTGCTGAACTACCAAGTGGCGCCAACGGAATCGACTGGAATCTGGACTGTACTGCTGGGAACCTTGATCAAGCAGGGCGTTAAAGATGTGCTGTTGTTTGTGGCCGATGGGTTAGTTGGTTTGGATGAAGGCTTGAATCGGCATTTCCCTAAAGCCAAACGACAACGTTGCCTGGTTCATGTTGGGCGGAATCTGATGAACAAAGTTCGCGTAAAAGACCGCAAGGCTGTGATCAGTGACTTTAAACAAGTTCATCGGGCCGCCAACCGTGAAGCAGCCGAACTGAAACTGAATGAGTTCGCCAACAACTGGCATCAGACCTATCCCAAATTAATCAAAGATCTGCTTAAAATGCCGAATTTACTCACTTTCATGGACTTTCCACCAGCTATCCGGCAATCACTATACTCCACTAACCTGATTGAGAACTTTAATAAGCATCTCAAGCGCACCACCCACCACAAAGAACAATTTCCAACGGAAGATTCACTGGATCGCTTCCTGGTTTCTCAGTTTAATGTTTATAACGAGAAGTCTCTGAAGCGGATCCACCGAGGGTTCAAAGGACTCCAGGACACCTTGGAAGCATCATTTATTTAAGTTAGATACATATTATATGTACGAAGGCATTTCATTTACACAAGATTCTTGACGCTACCAAAAAATTTAAAGAGGATACTAATGTTATCTTATAAAAATTACTATGTTGCACAAGTCGATGAAATGGATTGTGGGGTAGCTGCACTTGCTATGGTGCTCAAACACTATGGCTCAACTTACTCATTGGCTTATTTACGTCAAAAAGCTAAAACTGATCTAGAGGGAACTTCGGCACTTGGTTTGATGAAAACTGCTGAGTCGCTTGACTTTGAAACTAAAGCGATACAAGCAGATATGAGCCTTTTTGAAGTGGAAGATTTACCATTGCCATTTATAGCGCACGTCATAAAAGAAGGTGGTTTACTCCACTATTATGTTGTTTTAAGTATTAAATATATTGCCAATTCAAATAATCCTTTTTCAATCGAAGAAAGTAATGGCAATGTTATAAATGTATATTTCTATCCACTAGGTATTGCTTTATGTGAAAGAGGAAATCACTCACAACTATCAGCTAAACTTAAAGGTGTGGGAGAGACTTCAATCGAGCGTATTATGAATATTGAACACGTGTACGATCATGTGAATTATGATGGTATTTACTTTTACCACATATTTTCCGAGAATGAAGAAACTAATCCATATAGATTTAAAGCCCAAAATAGAACTGAGTTTTTAGCGGGAATTATATTTGAAATTGGTAGACTTCTAAAGAACTATCCCGAGCTTTTCCCTGAAGAAATAAAATTTGCTATCAACAATAAAGAAAAAATAAAGCAATAAAAATACTGCTATTTAGCAGCCAAACAGGAAATTATAATATTTCTACTTTTAGCAGGGTGTACAAACACCTTGCTTTTTTTGTTTAAGTTTATTGCACTTCCATACTAATCAAGCGACTCACATGTAAAATTGTATACATTTTTACATGTGAACAGATACTAGATGTTTATTCATCAGTATATCTACAAAAAAATACTAATGTATACATTAGTATTTTTTTACTTTTCAGATTTCATTTTTACATCTTTTGCTTCCAGCGTTGCTAATTGATTTTTAAAACTTCTTTTCTCATCATCGCTTAACTGCTCTACAAAAGAATCCAAAGCACGATCAATTGCGTCCTTTTGTGACTTGGCAACACCAATGATTGAAAGAGCCTCCGCTTTATTTTTTATATGGTTATTAATTCTTACATTCGCGTAATAAGTCACGCTCTCAATCTTACTGCTCTTACTTTGTTCGCCTGGATTACTTAAATCTTTTATGCTCATAGAGTTCTCTGGTTCAATACGCTTTCCACGGTCTAAACTATTTGATTTTACTCTATTTGAATTTAATAAACTACCCATTTTCAATAGCCCCTATTCTACTAATCATTTCAGTCGTAACTTTTTCATATACATTCTGTACTGCATGATCAAACTGATCTTTAAACATTACACCAGTCACATCATACCGTTTAAGTCGTTCCATATTTTTAATTGTAATATCAAAAATATTTTCACTACCAAATAACTCTTTTGCAACCTCTAAAGTACTGTTGTCAACTGGAGCCCCATTTTTTAAAAGGACTGGAAGAATTCCAATTAGATCGAGAGTTGGTGCCTTAAATGTATCAATAACTTGTTCTTGCATATAGTTAATAAATGCTTCTGCCCCTTGCAAGGATCTTTCCTGAGTTTGTAGAACAATCACACAATAATCTGAAGCATATAGTGCACTGTCTGTAATCAATGAAATTGTTGGTGGAATATCAATTAAAATATAATCATACTTTTCCTTAAATTCCTTCATTAATTTCGAAAAGTACCAAACTCTTTCATTATAATCGCTACTTACTGTTTCCATGAATCGGGGATATAATGAGAAGTCTGCACTAGATGGTAATACATCAAGGTTAGGTAAAATATTAATTATTGTTTGACTCAAATCTTGATCTTTTATACCAGCCATTAACGTTTTATTAAATGATACGATTTCGTTGTCAACGTTTTCTTTTGTCTTCAAGTAAAGGTTTGTTGCATTCCCTTGAGGATCAAGATCGACTAATAACGTTTTTAAATTTCTTCTTGCAAGTTCAATTCCTACCATTGTGCTAGTTGTTGTCTTTCCAGTTCCGCCTTTGAAATTACCAAATGTAATTACACGACTGCTCATAAAATTCACGCTCCCTTTTAATTAGTACATGTATACAATACCACATGTAAGCAAATAGTCAAGTACTATTGTACTAATGTATACATGTTTACTTTAGTATTAAAAGTTGTGTATTGCTTATTTATAGGTATTATTATGTGTAAAAATGTATACATATTTACTTTTTTACATTAATACAAGTAAACAAAATATTTATCGTGCCTTCCAATGTATACATGTTTACATTGGAAGATATTTTAACTTTACATTTCACAACGAATAACTTATTGTTAAATTAAATAAAAAAAGCCACCACGAACTGGAATTCGTGATGACCCACTTTAAGAAGTTATTTGACTGTAATTTCTTCTAAACTATGTCTTTAATTATAGGCTATTTTGTTCAAAATAGCAATATAAAAAGGCTTGTTTGAGTATACATAAAAGTAGGTCGTGCGGCTTTTCAAAAGAGATTCTGGTTTAACCAGGCTCGCATTTGCCTACTCTAAAAACACTAGAGCGGACTCGCAAATGCGGGTTCGCTCTTTTTAATTGATAAGGAGATCTAACATGGATAATCAACTGAACTATTACAACATTAAGCGGGAATACGCACTTAAATTCTTCCAAGTTCCTAAGGTCTTTATGACAAACGACAAATATAAAAAATTGAGTGCTGAAGCAAAACTTGCTTTCGCCATTCTTTCTGACCGCCTCCAACTTTCAATCAAAAACCATTGGTTCGATAAAGCCGGCAATATTTATTTTATTTACACTGGCGAACAACTAGAGCAGATTCTTGGTTGCGGACACTCAAAAATCACTTCAATCAAAAAGGAATTAACTGAGGCCCAATTATTAGTTATGAAACGTATGGGACAAGGTAAAGCAAATCGTATGTATTTACTTGGACCGGAAATTACTGATAACGATATTTATGGCATCGATCAACTTGAAACAGCTGAAAATCCACTCGCAGAAGAAGTTGTAAACATTGATTTACCAACATCTATGAATGATGGACAGCCTGAAACCCTTGATAAATCTAGATTGCTGAAAAACAGTAATCTAGATTACCGAAAAACGGTAACTAGTGATACTGATATTAATAATACTGAATATCTTAAAACCTTAAATACAGATACTAAAAAAACAGATACTCTAACGGACAGTCCTCAAAATATCAAGCAGCTACAAGACGCTGCGCTGTTTGAAGTGCAATTAGAAAACGACAATATCTTTTCTAAACAACAACTTTTAGCCTTAAAACTCTTATCAAACGGAGATTTTGAATTGTTTTGTACTGTTCAAAAAACAATTCTACGTGCCAAAAAACAAGCATTAAACAGTCATCAGATACAAAGTAGCTTGTTTGATTTACAAGACGAAGACATCGACCAACCTGTTTATGATGCCTTAATGCGAATTGTCCAACAAGTACGGTTGGGTGCAATACAGGATTTAAATAGCTATGTATTTAGCACTATGTTTGATCAGTTTGAGCAACTAGGCAGTAAACGTGCCATAACAGCATATAAAGCTAGTGGGGCAACTATCACCTGGGAGTAACTTTTAAGGCGCTATCAGGCTAATTATTAGTACCCAGGGTAATTTTTATTAAATTTCATGTTGCAACTTAATTGTCTGCTATGTCATGATGTACACGAGCAAAGCGAACAAGAGTTCGTCAAAAAGGGTTAAATACCGTATATACAACGTTTGAAAAACATAAGAAGCTTTATTTTCATGTTAAAAATTTAATTAACTAAATTCATAATTGTTAGCGGTTAATAAATTGTATGATTTGTTAATTTATTAAAATTTGTCGTTAATCGGCGTTTAGTTTAAATTTACAAAAATATTGGAGGTAGTAGCATGAATACGCTATATTTTCACGCCACATTTGTCACTTAGTTCGTGAATTGCAAAATAAATTCTTAAAATTTATATTGCAATTAAAAAAACTTAATGGTATGTATTAATGTATGGCGAGCAATACAAGCATTTAAGCAATGACGCTAAATTAGCCTATATGGTACTAAAAGACCGATTAGAGTATTCTTTGCGCAATAACTGGGTTGATAGTGAAGGACACGTCTACTTTATCTTTACCAATCAAGAACTAATGGACTTGTTCAATTGTTCAAAGGGAAAAGTCATCAAAATAAAAGCAGAGTTGGAATCAATCGAATTACTCGTTCAGAAACAAATGGGCTTTAACCCGAAAACTAAGAAAAATGAACCGAATCGCTTATATCTGTCCAAGCTCGATGTGAAAGCAACCGATGTCTATTTACGCGGCGAATTTGGTAAAAAAAGCTCTCAAACCCTTGCTACGAGCGGAAGTTCAAAAAATGGACTTAATCTATATAGAGAACCTAAAGAAAGAGACAAAAACAGATGCAATATAGATACTCAAAAGTTGGACTTTTCCACAGCCAATTTCTCACCAGCAGAAATTCAAAAACAAAACCAGGATCTCATAAATCATGCTAATGACTTCTTAACTGATGAAGACAGTGGCTTACCGGTTTTCTTAGAACCCGAAGCTGTGCAACTACTTAGTTTTTGGTGCCGTACCCCGCAACAAATGCGGCGCTTCATTGGTATTATCTTAAATGCTAAGTACCGAGTTGAAAAGGATCATCAAGATATTGGCGTCATAATCCCGCTTTACGACGAAGAACTAAAACCTTTGATGACTAAAGCCTTAAGACGCTACTTTAACGCCCTAAGAAGCAATGAAAAGCATATCAAGAACGTGGAAAACTACTTGTACGGCACCATGCAAAACCTATTTGGCGTTTGGTGGAATAAACAAGCGGCTAGAGAATATGCGGCCAAACACCCCGAAGAACAGAACACTGACAATGAGCGTTCTTGAAATTAAACGTCATATGGACTCATTTAAGCCGTTTTAAGTGTTGCATGCATAATTATATTAAAACTGCTTTAAAATCGTTTAGAAGCAAAAATAGGTGCCTTAAGTGGTTGAACAGGTGATGACTGAACTAAGTGAAAGTGAAGGGAGCTTTTTAAATAATCAAACCAAGCAAAGAAGTCGAAAAAATAGAGCAATTGTTGGCTGACCCCTGGACAGTCAATATTTAAGGCATTTGGGAACAAGCGGCACATAATCCAGACCCTGATAAGCGCAAGTTGTTTGACGCGTTACACACTTACCTCTTAGATAAACGGCAAGAAAAAATTATCAACGAAAAGCATTTCGTGATTTAACATGGACGAGTCAAAGAATCAGTGGTTGGAATGAAAAGGAGGCACAAAATATGACTAAGACACAAGCATATATGGACAAGTATCAATTTACAGTTGCAGAAAACAAACGGTTTGCCCGAGCAAACTTTACCAAGTTAGTGCATACTAATGCTCGTTTTGAAGGCGTTAATACCACTTTGCCACAAACACAAACTATTATGGACGGTATGAGCGTAGCAGGAGTACCTGTTGAAGATGTTTTGACGATTGTTAATTTAAAGCGTGGGTGGCAATATATCACTGCTCAAAATTCCCCTTTAACGTTAACCATGGAAAAACAAATCAACAAGATTGTGGCAGCGGAAGACGCCTTAGTACCGGGAGAATTACGGCAAGGGAAAGGAGGAGTTGATTTAGGTAGTGAAGACTTTTTTGAACCACCTTTAATTAACGAAAAACAAGAACAATCCTTTTTACAAAAAATCTTGGCTGATCCACGAACGACGATTACTGATAAAGCATTGACTGTCATGTATCATAATATGCGCCAACAAATCTTTTGGGACGGGAACAAAAGGACGGCGACTTTAAGTGCTAATAAAATTATGATTGACGGTGGTGCAGGCTTAATCAATGTGCCGTTAGATAAGTGGGATCAATGGAACGAACTAATTGCCAATTATTATCAGACTAATGACATGACTAAAATTAAACAGTGGACATATGATAATGGCATTCAAGGATTACAAATTAGAGCAAACAAAAAATTAAGTGCTAATGAATTAAACCAGATGTACAAGCAACTAAAAAAAACGGATAAATTAGAACTTAAATTAGTTGAAGACGAGATTAGTAAAAGAACCCAAAACCATCTCAAAGACTTTGCTAAAAAAAAATCTAGAAGTTAAGCCAAAAAATAATCCTGAAAATAAAAACGATCGGCCTAGTTATTAGGTTGATCGTTTTTTAATTTATCCGTTTTATGGGCGTTAACATAGTCAGCAAATATGTTTAAAAGCTCTTCGGTTTGTTCAACCGAGAGATTATCAGCTTGAAAGTATTTTTCGAGCAAAGCCCCTTTTTGAATTAATCGGCGAGAACGGGCTTTGCGGGCTTGCCGATTTTCGTAGTATTTAGATTGCCGTAATTTAAAATCTTCTCGCTCAATTTTTTGTTTTAAACGCGCTTGTTGCTCAACTAGTTTTTCATATTGATTAGGCATAGTCATTACCACCTAACTATTATCGGTTATTTTGAGCTTGATTTAAAAAGGCGGCAACTTTTTTAGCAATCATTTTAATCTGTGGAGTGGTAAGTGTCCCATAATCCAAATTGGCTGATCTAATGATTTGCTTACCGAGATTTTGTTCAATTTTATTTTTTTCAGCTTTAATCTTTTGATTAAGCTGTTTTAATTTGGCTTCTTGTTTTTCTAAGTTACTTTGAGACATAATGATCCCTCCAATCGTATTAAAAATAATCACCGACACTATATCATACAGAGAACGCTAAATCAAAGTATAAAAGTTGAAATAGCGAAGCGAAAGTCATACACTAAATTAAAGTTAAGGTAATCAGAAGACCGAGTGAAACGAAGTCAATGCGCACTTACACCCCACTAAATTCTTATGGGGTAAATCGTGCTAAATCTTCGTATCAGAAGTCGCCGATGGCGACAACAAAGTCAAAACCCATAGAATCAAAGGAAGACGGTGACTAACATGGCAATATTCCACATGAGTTTTAGTAATATTAGTGCTGGTAAAGGACGAAGTGCGATTGCCAGTGCCGCTTATCGAAGTGGTGAAAAGCTATTTGATGATAAGGAAGGTCGCCACTATTTTTATGCCCGATCGATCATGCCAGAAAGCTTTATTTTGACGCCAAAAAATTCACCTGAATGGGCGAGTGATCGAGAGCAGTTGTGGAATGAAGTTGAAAAGAAAGATCGTAAATCAAACTCACGGTATGCAAAAGAGTTTAACGTGGCTTTACCGGTAGAATTAAGTGAATCCGAACAGAAAGAATTACTGACAAAATATGTGCAAGAAAATTTTGTTGATGAGGGCATGGTAGCCGACGTGGCAATTCATCGCGACCACCCAGATAATCCGCACGCTCATGTGATGTTAACTAATCGGCCGTTTAATTCAGATGGAACATGGGGAATTAAGAGCAAAAAGCAATATATTTTAGATGATAATGGCAACAAAACATATACCGGAACTAGCAAGTACCCTAAGAGTAGAAAGATACTGATGGTCGATTGGGATAAAAAAGAAAAAATAACTGAATGGCGTCATAATTGGGCAGTTAGTGTCAATCAGGCTTTAGAGCAAAAAAACATTCCTGATCGGATCAGTGAAAAATCATTTGTGGAACAGGGAATAGCTGACACACCAATGCAACACGAGGGAATCAATAGCAAACGGCATGAAAGAAAGGCATTTAATCAACAAGTTAAGAACTATCGTAAGTCCAAAGCTGGCTATAAAAATATGCAGGAGAAAGTAGTTAATCGAGGCCACTTGGATAGCCTAAGTAAACACTTCTCGTTTAACGAGAAAAAAGTGGTCAAAGAGTTAAGCCACGAACTGAAAACTTATATTAGTTTGGAAAGTTTAGATGATAAGCGGCGCATGCTATTTAATTGGAAAAACAGTACCTTAATTAAGCACGCTGTTGGTGAAGATGTCACTAAGCAATTATTGACGATTAACCAACAAGAAAGTTCACTAAAAAAAGCAGATGAACTCTTAAATAAAGTAGTTGATCGCACGACTAAAAAACTTTATCCAGAGCTTGATTTTGAACAGACAACCGCGGCTGAACGACGGGAATTGATTAAAGAAACTAATAGTGAACAAACGATTTTCAAAGGCAGTGAATTAAACGAACGTTTAATGAATATTCGTGATGATTTATTGGTCCGACAATTATTGACCTTTACCAAACGGCCATACGTTGGCTGGAAGATATTAATGCAACAAGAAAAGGAAGTCAAAATCGAGCTTAAATATACGCTGATGATTCATGATGATAGCTTAGAAAGTCTAGAACACGTTGATCAAGGTCTACTAGAAAAGTATTCACCAACCGAGCAGCAAAAGATTACTCGCGCAGTCAAAGATTTGCGAACAATCATGGCTGTGAAGCAAGTTATTCAAACCCAATACCAGGAAGTTTTAAGAAGAGCTTTTCCTAACGGCAATTTTAATGAATTACCAATGATTAAACAGGAACAAGCCTATACAGCCGTGATGTACTATGATCCTGTTTTAAAGCCATGTCAGGCTGAAACAATTGAACAGTGGCAAGCAAATCCACCACAGGTGTTCAGTCCCCAAGAACATCAACAAGGACTATCTTACTTGTCGGGACAGCTTAGCTTAGATCAGTTAGAGAATCATCACTTACAACGGGTTTTAAAGCATGACGGCACTAAACAACTCTTTTTGGGTGAATGTAAAGTCGATCCAACGATTAAGAACAGTCAGATTGAGAAAATCCAAAAACAGTTAAAAGAGCAACAAGCTAAGGACGATCAATACCGAAAATCCCAGCTGGCACATTATCAACCATTGAACTACAAGCCAGTTAGTCCAGAATATTACCTAAAGACGGCCTTTAGTGACGCAATCATGGCCGCTCTATATGCCCGTGATGAAGATTACCAACGGCAAAAACAGGCGCAAGGTTTAAAGGAGACTGAGTGGGAAATGACGAAAAAGCAACGGCAACACCAAACTCGAAACCGGCATGAAGATGGGGGCATGCACTTGTAATCACAAAATTAGCGACTGGTTAATTGGTATGAATGGTAGCTCATAATGTATTTTATATTGAGAAAAATTTGGTACGTAGAGCGTGCTCGATTAGTTACGTATAGCTGCCAGCCTTGTGTATGGTCTATCAAAGAGACCAGGTAAACAAAACCTTTAAGCCGAAACCCTATTTTGAACTAAATGCTGAAATTATTGCTAATTAGCAAAAATTCGTCGCAAAATTAGACCCCTATCAGCGATTTAAAGACGAAACAGGGCTAATAACATTCATGCAAGCTAAACACGTTCAGAAAGGATCACAGGCTGGTTTAATCAAGGGCATTCAAAACCAGGCTAAAAAGCGTGCTAGTCACCAACTATTCTCACTATCCAGTCTCCAAAGTGCCATGAATAAACGTTATCACGCCAGTGCCAGCCAGACTTTGGCGGCCATTCAGAGTTTATACGAAGCCAAGTTCCTTAGCTATCCCCGAACCGATTGTGCTTATATCACTGATGAAGAATTTGAGTATTTAATGGCTAATCTGACGAAGTATCTGGGTTTAGTCTCTAAGCAAGTCGCTTTAACCAATACCGCCCCGAATAAGCGCTATGTTAATGGAAAGAAGGTTGAAGAACACTACGCCATTATCATGACTAAAATCGTCCCGACTAAAGATCAATTAGCTACCTTACCTAAATTACAGCAACAAGTCTATGACTTGGTTTTAAGAACGACGTTAGCGATGTTTGCTGATCCGTACGAGTACGAGGAAACTACCATTATTACCCAAGTTGGTGACGCCAATTTTAAAGCAACGGGTAAGGTCCCAACTAAGCAAGGTTGGCAAGCTTTATTTGATGATCACAAAGCCGATATAAAGTTGATCAAATGATTTCAAATCGTTGACGGGAAATGTTATTTGGATAATTTTTCATGTTTTAAACCCGCTTTTTACATAGAAATATAGTAAAAACATAGATTTTGGATAGCTTCTTATAAAAAATAAGTAGGTTTCCGTTATATTCTTTATAAAAGTGTTTAGCAGTTGGGAGTCGTTGACAATTTAAAAATTTGGCTGCGGCTTCTTTTCTTTTAGTCTAAAATAGAGGTTAATAACTAACAGGAGGATTACTAAATGATCAAACCCGAAAAGACAATCAATGGAACCAAATGGATTGAAACGATTCAAATCAATGCCGAAGAACGGGCAACCCTCGAAGATCAGTATGGCATCGATGAAGATATTATTGAGTACGTCACTGATAATGATGAAAGTACTAATTATGTTTATGATATCAATGAGGACGACCAATTATTCATCTTTCTGGCGCCGTATGCCCTCGACAAAGATGCGCTGAGATACATTACCCAGCCATTTGGCATATTGCTCCATAAGGGCGTTTTATTCACGTTTAATCAAAGCCACATACCTGAAGTCAACACGGCACTTTACTCGGCATTGGATAATCCCGAGGTTAAGAGCGTCGATGCATTTATTCTGGAAACACTGTTTACAGTTGTTGACAGCTTTATCCCAATTTCTCGCGCCATTACCAAGAAACGCAACTATTTGGATAAAATGTTGAACCGGAAGACGAAGAACAGTGACTTGGTTTCACTTTCATATCTTCAACAGACGTTGACCTTTTTGTCCAGCGCGGTCCAAACCAATCTCAGTGAACTCGATCGTTTGCCAAAGACCCATTTTGGTGTCGGTGCTGACCAAGATAAAATTGATTTATTCGAAGACGTGCAAATTGAAGGAGAACAGGTCCAACGGATGTTTGAGATTGAAACCCAAGTCGTTGACCGAATCGATCATACCTTCAACAGCCTTGCTAATAACAACCTGAACGATACAATGAAATTTTTGACAATTTGGTCACTGACCATGGCTGTGCCAACGATCATTACCGGATTCTATGGGATGAACGTGAAACTCCCGTTAGCCGGGATGCAATATGCTTGGATGCTGACTTTGGGGATTTCTGTCGCCTTGATTGTGGCGATGCTGATTATGCTGAAGGTCTGGCGGAAGATGTGATGGGTGAGTGACTTGCTGCTGGGTGGGGGACTTTTTTGGAATGTGTATAGTTAAGCAGTTATGCTATTTTGAGCACCCTTCGGCTTCTGAAATACGCTCCGACGACCCTGACCCCGGCCACATAAGACAAAAAATCCAGTAACGAACAAAAACCGTTCGCTACTGGATTTTCTGCCTTATGCTCTGGGGTCAACCCGGGTCTTGTCGCGCTCTTATTTTTTACCATTTCTTTACCCAATCAATACCAAGCAAAAACATTACCCTTCTATACTAAAAGTGTTAGAAGCTGTCTAAAATCTCTTAAGTAATAGTGCTAAAAACGCTAAAACGACCATTTGCAGACTGGTGGTTAATTGACGCTCACAATTTTTCCAAAGTCGCCGACAATTCTCTAGCCAACTAAAAGATCGTTCGACTACCCAACGTTGGGGCATGACTTCGAATCGATGCAACTCATTGCGCTTCGCAACCTGCACGGTTGCGTTTAAATTACTGGCAACATCGAGCTGAAAATTAACGCCTGAATAACCACCATCAACTAAGACATTTTGAACCTGGCGTAAATGCATGGCATGTAAAGCGATCATTGCACTGGCCCCCGTCTCGATCAGAGACGTTCGCTCGCGTCATGTGAATGGCCTGCGGAAAGCCATTGATATCAACTGCCAGATGGCGCTTAATCCCCGAGATTTTTTTACCAGCGTCGTAACCTTTTGTTGTTGCTCGTTGTACTTGGATGTCTTAACAAAAAGTATAAACTGTAATTATTAGTAAGTATATTAGGCCACTAGGGTATACCCTAGTGGCCGTTTTTGTTTCTGTGCTATACTAGGAATTACAAGTGTTCATTAGAACTGTCCAAAAGGAGAATTGGAAATGGCTAAAATCGGTTATGCGCGTGTGAGTTCCAAGGAGCAACATTTAGATCGACAGTTAGCGGCTTTAAAAGACGTTGATAAATTATTTACGGATAAATTAAGTGGGGCTAACACTAATCGGCCAGAACTGCAAAAAATGCTGGCCTATATTCGTGAGGGTGATATTGTAATGGTCACTGAATTAGATCGCTTAGGCAGAAACAACCATGATTTGACTAAGATCATGAACTCCATTCAAAATAAGGGTGCCACCCTAGATGTGTTAAATTTGCCGTCCATGACAGGGATTGCTGACCCAAATTTACGTCAACTGATGACCAACTTGATTATTGAACTCTATAAGTATCAGGCCGAAAGTGAACGTAAGCGAATCATTGAGCGCCAGCAACAAGGGATTGCCTTAGCTAAGCAGCAGGGTAAATATCATGGGCGCAAACCCCAATATGCCAAAGATGATCCCCGTTTGCAACATGCCTTTAAACTTTATCAAAATGGTATGAGCGATGTGGATGTGGCTCGAAATACTGGGATTAAGCGGACAACCTTTATTCGGTATCGAAAGAAATTCAGTGTGTATAGATAAATTTCTCATTAAATAAGCAGGGCAGTGAAGAAAAAATTAAAATAGGAGTGAAATAACAGATATATGGAAATAAAACTAATAGAGGTTAGTGCATTTTGGATAAGTAATTAAAAAGTTCCGATCCAGAAAAATACAAAGATAAGGTAGATTGCAAATTTAATCCGAATTTTTGGACAAATTTGTCAGCATAACCTG
>ERZ794963.46-NODE-46-length-38359-cov-10.156276_pt1 | contig 38359 bp, 34 predicted proteins | sample MGYA00375740_ERZ794963 | MGnify/ENA primary metagenome ERZ794963 (study PRJEB30138, sample SAMN05968720) | food fermentation metagenome | isolation source: fermented_meat | host: inoculated_fermented_meat_time_40_first_replicate;inocula... | place: Italy | collected... | reverse complement strand
CTTACACATGAGTTTTACTCAGGTGCTCCGCTTTTGAAATTGAAGTGGTTCTTACACATGAGTTTTACTCAGGTGCTCCGCTTTTGAAATTGAAGTGGTTCTTACACATGAGTTTTACTCAGGTGCTCCGCTTTTGAAAGTGAAATGGTTCTTGCACATGAGCAACAGCTTAGGACGAACAAAACACGTTACTCATAAATCTACAATATTTAGAAAGAAGATTCAGCTTATATGAGTTAAAAGTAACTATTTAAATATCTCATTATTAAAGCTATAATAGTAGCAATGAACTTTAAAATAACTTGTAAAAGAATGTTTATAATTTTAAGAAATTAATAAAATATAAACCTTTTCATCAACGAAATCATACATCATTGTGAGGAGAATAAATATGTCTAATTATCAAGAACGACGTAAGCAGCCTTTATTGTTCGTAGTTATACTCGGGGCACTCACTGCAATTGGTGCATTATCTATTGATATGTTCCTACCTGGTTTGCCACAGATTCAATCTGATTTTAATACTACAACATCAAATTCACAATTAACTTTGTCACTCTTTATGATTGGGCTAGCACTAGGTAACTTATTTGTTGGGCCGATATCTGATGCTATAGGACGTAAAACACCGCTTGTAGTCGCAATGTTACTATTTACTATGGCGAGCATTGGGATTATTTTTGTAGAAAATATTTGGATAATGATTGCTTTAAGATTTGTTCAAGGTTTTTGTGGTGGTGCTGGTGCTGTTGTTTCAAGAGCGATTTCCAGCGATTTATATAGTGGTAAACAATTAACGAAGTTTTTAGCATTGCTTATGTTAGTTAATGGAGTGGCTCCAGTTATTGCACCAGCACTTGGTGGCGTCATACTATCATTTGCTACTTGGCGAATGGTCTTTGTTATATTAACAGTTTTTGGAATTTTGATGCTATTGGGTACTCTGCTAAAAGTTCCGGAATCTTTAACAGAGGAGCGTAGAGATAGCCCGCATATTATAAGTATATTTAAAAATTTCAAATTACTATTGATGACACCTAAATTTGTATTACCTATGTTAATTCAAGGCGTAACGTTTATACTGCTATTTAGTTATATTTCAGCATCGCCTTTTGTCATGCAAAATATTTATCATATGTCTGCTCTACAATTTAGTATTATGTTTGCATTGATTGGCATAAGCTTGATTTTCTCAAGTCAACTAACTGGCAAATTGATTGATTATATAGATAAACAATCATTATTACGAATATTAACAATGATTCAATTAATAGGTATTGCAGTTGTATCAATTACGTTAATTACACATTTACCAATTTGGATTTTATTTATTGGTTTTATTGTACTCGTTGCACCAGTTACTGGAGTAGCAACCTTAGGCTTTTCTATTGCAATGGAAGAACGTACTGGGGGAAATGGCAGTGCATCGAGTTTATTAGGGCTTGTACAATTCCTATTAGGGGGCTTAATATCCCCATTAGTAGGTATGATGGGAGAATTGAGTTTCGTACCTTACGTTTCAATAATTATCATAGTTGGCATCTTACTAATTATCTTACAGGTAATAAATTATTTTGTTTTTAAACCTCAATCATTTTAAAATTTAAATTAAAAAAAGACGCTATATTTTAAGATAGCGTCTTTTTTATGCTTAAGAAAACTCATGGTGATAGCAATGAAAATATGTTGTTATCGTCTTAGTTTAATTACATTTGCAAGGAGAATTTGAGCGAGTTCATCAGCTGATTCAGGGCAGCCTTCACGTATCCATAAATATACAATACCAATTTGTCCGCCCAACGCGTATGTAACAAATTGCTTTTTCTTTTTTACATTTGTATAGTCTATAATAATTTTTGTATATGTTTCCTTAGTAAGCGTTACATAATCGGAAAATAAATCGCGATTAGGGTGTGAAACAAATATCGCATGAAAGAATCCATAATGTCGTTCGATATAAGTTAAGATACTTTTGAAAAATTTATATAGTTTATAATGATTTATCTCTTCTTTATTTTGACTGTCATATAACGAATTTAATAACTTTGAATATTTTTGTAGGTGATACATTTGTATTGTAGATAACAGATCATATTTATCTACAAAATAATCGTAAAATGTTGTTCTATTTATTCCACTATACGCACATAACATTTTTATCGTGATGTTTTCAAAAGGGTGTTCTTCTAATAGTAAAATCATACTTTTAATTATTTTATCTTTTGCTCTTTGTCTCATTTTTACTCCTTCAAAAACACGGTAGATACAAACCCAACACATTTTATATAAGTGTTGGTGTTTTTTTATTGTACATGTATCTATAATATATAAAGTGAATTTTAAAAGCAAATAGGAGGAAAGAGTAATGAAAAAAATGGTATTAATTAACATCATTACCATTGTAGTTCTTGTGATTATTGGTGTAGTCGGTTTCCACTTTTATAATCAAGCTACAGGATTTGTAAGTACAGAGAATGCCAAAGTTGACGGAGAACAAATTAAAGTGTCTGCGCCAGCATCAGGCGAAATCAAATCATTTGATGTTAAAAACAACGAAAAATTAAGTAAAGGCGACAAAGTTGCTGAAATAGCAGCTAAAGGTGAAGATGGCCAATCACAAAATATGGATATTAAAATGCCACAAGACGGAACAATCGTAAAAACTGATGGCATGGAAGGTTCAATCGCGCAAGCAGGATCTCCAATTGCGTATGCTTATAATTTAGATGATTCTTATATTACTGCAAATGTTGATGAAAAAGACATTTCAGATGTTGAAGAAGGTAAAGATGTAAATGTAAAACTTGACGGCGAAAAAGCTGAACTTAAAGGTAAAGTAGAAGAAATTGGTAAAGCAACAGCTTCAAGTTTTTCAATGATGCCTTCATCAAATACTGATGGTAACTATACTAAAGTTTCTCAAGTAGTACCTGTGAAAATCTCACTTGATTCAAAACCATCTAAAAACGTTGTTCCAGGAATGAACGCTGAAGTTAAAATTCATAAAAATTAAGGGGGGTCTATAAATGACAATGACCTTCATTATTATTTACGTAGTCATAGCGCTCATTTTTGTTGGATTGATTAATCTTTTTATGACAAAGAGAAAGCAAAAACAATCAAAAAGACAAATGGAACAAGTGAAGCAAGAAAGTAACGCTTCTAATGAAAATTATCAATCTAAATTTAATATAAGTGACAAAGAAGGTTCTAACGAATCAACTATGGAGTCAGAAACGTCAACAACAGAAGAGAATTTGGAAGATAACGATACTTTAAGTAGTGAAGTTACAAATCAATCAATTGATAACTCAGATGAGACAACAGATGTTGATCATCAAAATATCAATCCAAATTCTGAAGAAGCAAAAGTAAACGAAAAATTAAAAGAAAAACATAGTTCCTTTATGTTTGGTAAAGGAACGTCACAAGGTAAAGTGCTATTAGCAATGATATTCGGTATGTTTATAGCAATCTTAAACCAAACGTTATTAAACGTTGCCTTGCCTAAGATCAATACAGATTTTAATATTTCCGCGAACACGGGTCAGTGGTTAATGACAGGGTTTATGTTAGTAAATGGTATTTTAATTCCGATTAGTGCTTATTTATTTAACAAATATTCTTATAGAAAACTATTTTTAGTAGCTATGACGCTATTTACAATTGGTTCCCTAGTCTGTGGTATGTCAGGTTCATTCACAGTAATGATGGCAGGACGTGTATTACAAGCGATTGGCGCTGGTATACTGATGCCGTTAGGTACGAATGTATTTATGACTATTTTCCCTCCAGAAAGACGTGGAGCTGCGATGGGTACACTTGGTATAGCGATGATTTTAGCGCCAGCTATTGGTCCTACTTTATCAGGCTATATCGTTGAGAACTATCACTGGAATGTTATGTTTTATGGCATGTTCATTATTGGATTAGTTTCACTAGCAATTTCATATATTTGGTTTAGAGTTTATCAAGTTACAACCAATCCAAAAGCAGATATACCGGGTATAATCTTCAGTACAATCGGTTTTGGTGCATTATTATATGGATTCAGTGAAGCTGGTAATAATACATGGAGTTCACCTATAGTAGTGATTTCATTAATTGTAGGAGTCATCTTTATCATTGCCTTTGTAATTAGAGAGCTCACAATGCGTGTACCGATGTTAAGTATGGAAGTATTAAAATACTCTGGATTTACTTTGACTACAGTAATCAATATGATTGTAACAATGAGCTTATTCGGAGGTATGATTTTACTACCATTATATCTACAAAACTTAAGAGGATTTACACCGATTCAATCTGGTTTATTATTGCTGCCAGGTGCATTAATCATGGGTGTTATGGGTCCTATTGCAGGTAAATTGTTAGATACAATTGGTATTAAACCATTAGCTTTAGTAGGTACGGCTATCATGACTTACGCAACATGGGAATTAACAAAATTAAATATGAATACAACGTATGGACATTTAATGCTCATTTATATTATTCGTTCGTTTGGTATGAGTTTTATTATGATGCCTATTATGACGGCAGGTATGAATTCATTACCTCAAAGACTTATTTCACATGGTAATGCTTTATCAAATACTTTAAGACAATTGGCTGGTTCAATTGGTACAGCGCTATTGGTCACAGTAATGTCAACGCAAAGTACACAATACGCTGCTGGTTACGCACAAGATTTAGATAAAACAAATCCATTTTTAAAAGACCGTTTACAAGAAATGGCACAAACAATGGGTGGAGAGCAATTGGCTACTTCACAAATATTAGAATTTGTACAAAAACTTGCTTCTATTAATGGTGTGAATAGCGCATTCTTAATTGCCACAGCATTAAGTGCACTTGCATTTATCTTAAGCCTATTCTTAAAAGGAAAAGCACACTACATTTCAAATGAAAAGTAAGTTGGTATTAAATTAAGCTAATATATCTTGTATAAAAAGACATGAAGTTCAGAACCTAGAATATAATATCTTCTAGTTAAAATAAACGTCAATTTCTATTCGAGTAATATAGAAATTGACGTTTTCTTTAATTTTATAAACTTATGTAGTTTGTTCAGCTACTATTACATACCATTAACCCACATCCAAGATTTAAGTGTAAGCATAATAAAAACCATACAATTTAGTTATTACCCGAATTGTATGGTTATTTTAATAATATAATTTAAATAATTCCTTTTTTATTATTTTTGCGGTTTCTAAAAAATAGACTAATTAAAATAAGTGCAATGCTACAACCCAGTAATATAAATGCATTATGAAGCGCATCTGCTTCAGTTAAGATTTGTGCTGGTTTGATTGAAACGTAGTATTGACTCATGGAATCAGCAATATGTGTAGCAATATTTTTAATAAGGTATGAAAAACCAAAAGTAATAATCAACATAATTGCAATAACAAGTAAATTTACAATCTTTAATGCAGTTCTATTAAACACGAGCGTAAAAATAGTTAAAACTAAACTAACGATACAAGCCATAAAGAATACATAAAAGACTAATATTAATCGATCTATACTTGTTTGAAGATCATCAATGCTTTCAATATTAATGTTGAGGTTCGAAAAATCATTGATTGAATCTTGGAAATTAGTGAGTTGATGGAAATTAATAGTTTCTTGAACAAAAACTAAATTGAAAATAGGTTCTTTAAACATACTATAGCCTGTAATCGCTATTAATATTAAAACGATGATATGAATAATAATACTAACCCACGATCTTTTCTTTTTTTCATATTGTGAACCACGTTGCATAGGCTCACTAGTTAAGGTGTGTTCAAAGTCTTTGAATTGTTTGTGTTTATCGGCCATAAGTACTCCTTTCACTGCATATTGCTAGCATTTATTTATTTTGTGACTTTTGTTTTGTTATAATGTTTAATAACTGATACATTTTAAGTATTACTAACACGATTTTTAAATATAATAATAATCAAATTGTTAGTTTTTAAATTACCCACATTATATTATAACTATGATTTTTGATCATTATATTAATTTTACCATAACATTTATTTTTTTTAATAAGTAAAACAAAGAATATTGAACGATAGCATAATAAATATAGATTGGATGGATTATGGAATGAAATCAAGACTAACAACTAAATTTATAAATAAATACTTATTACCTCATAGATCTATTATTTTTAATACAGATCAAGATTTTGAGACATTCATGGAAAAGCGTGAAAAGATTAATGATAAAAAACATAAACAGCCAGAAACACTAAACGTTAAATCTGATTTGGATAAGCAAACACTAGATGATTTACAAGTATTTAGATTCAGATTTAGACATAGTAAAGAAAAAAAGATTTTATATATTCATGGTGGTTATAATACTTTACAACCATCAGCTTTTCACTGGAGATACATGGATAAACTGGCATTAAGTACTTTATATGAAGTTGTTATGCCTATCTATCCAAAAGCACCGAAATATAACATTGATGATACATTTGATGCTGTTTTTAAAGTATATAATGAATTGTTAAAAGAGGTTGATAGTAAAGACATTATCATTATGGGTGACGGCACTGGTGGCGCTTTAGCACTTAGTCTAGTTCAACAGTTGCAAGAGCAAAGACAACCAATGCCTAGAAAACTATATTTATTTTCTCCATTATTAGATGCACAATTAGATAATGCAGAAATTACTGAAGCACTAGATAAAAAAGATGTACTTGTAGATAAAGACGGTGTTCAGAAAATATTGAAACGTTGGTCGAACAACTTGCCATTAAATGATTCAAGACTCTCTCCTATAAATGGTAATTTGATTGATTTACCACCAATTTATATGTTTGGTGGAACTCATGAAATTTATCTACCAGATATGTTGAAATTCACTGAAATTTTAGCTTCAGCACAACAAGAAATTCACTTTTATGAGTATAATCGTATGGTTCACGCTTTTCCATTATTACCAATAAGAGAATCTCATAAAGTAATTAAACAAATTGTTGGAACAATTAATGAGTAAACAATGTCATAAATTTTAATATTTAAAGGTGATTAACTTTAACGGACAGGATTGGAAACCAAAGTTGACTGGATTTCCAATCCTGTTTTTTGAATCATAATAATAGTTAATACATCCATATTGTTGAACAACAGTGCGTAGTTACTAAAAATTATATTTGATTAATATTAAACTTAATAAAGGATAAAACAACTGCCAATCAAGTTAATTTGATTGGCAGTAGAATTTCAACAAAAGGCAGAATATAGTTATTGATTTATAATTGTCGTATTAATAGAATCGATGATAAATTTTTGCCCCATTAAAGTGTAATGATAGGCCAATATCTCTTCGTAATCAGCAGTCGGTTGTTCGAGCATTTTAAATTTTTGTGAGGAAGTGTCATAACCATTTAAAACACTTGTTGCATACTCATTAAAATTTGAAATAAAAGCCTGATTATCTGGATAAGACTTCAAAATGGAATCAATGTAATCAATAGCTCTTTTTTGTCCTTGTAAATAACTAATATCTAAGCCACGTTTAATCAATTGACTATCAGGTCCATTGATAACAAGGCTCTTACTTTGATTAAGCTCGCTAAGTTCAAATTTAGTTTGGTCAAATAAATCATATAAATGTGATTCAACACTTGTATGGATGTTCTTTGTCATTTATTTCTCAACTCCTTATCTAGTAATTCCTATACGATGACCCAATTGCTTTGGCCAGTCTATGAGCTGTTGATTATTATAATAGGAAATAATTTCATTTGCATATTGTTCAGGGAAGGGGGATGTTTTATTAGTTTTGCGATTGATACCTAACATCAAAGCTTCATTAGTTGCAACAGTTGTACCATCTGTTTTTGTCATGATTGAGAAGAAGTGTACGCTTTTCTCATTATAATCGTATAAATAAATAGTGATTTGATATTCATCGTTTTCTACTAATTCAGATAAATAAGCGGTTTGTTCTTCAACAGTAAATAAGGTATAGCTTAACGTTTCTCTTTCCTCTAAAGATAATCCCTTTTGGTAATTAAACTGGTTAATAGCGTCACTGAAAATAATATTATATTGCGCATCATGTACATGATTATTATGGTCAATCATATCTTGTGTTACGTAGTGGTTAATAGTAAATGGGGTTTGCATCAAAACACTCCTTGATAGTCGAAAGTTAATAATCAAATGGTAACAAGTTTTTCTTGTCTACAATGTTAGTTTACTAAAAATAACATAAACTTACACTTGAACGGTTTCATGGTAAAATAAAGTAAATGATTTAGGGAGGGGAAATATGACAATTACAGTTAAATATCAAGTTCCTGGACAAGCATTAACAGAAGCTTCGTGCTTTGATGATGTACCTGAATCAGCAACATTCGTTTGGTACGATTTTCATAAGCCTTCAGCACCAGAAAACGAGATTTTTAGGTCGTATTTTAGCTTTAATAAACTTGAAATCGATGATACAGTTAATGGAACACCTAGGGCAAAATATAAATCATATGATACATATCAATATATCGTATTGCATAGTATTGATACGAATAACAATGGTGACAAAGCGTTGAATTTATTTATAAAAGATGAAGCGCTTATTACGTATCATCATCAGCCTTTTTCAATTTTAAATAACTTTACACATGTGTTGATGAAAGAAAATAAAAATGTTTTGCAAACATCTGATGTTGCATTGCACATCATAGATAAAATGGTGGATAGTTACTTTGATTTGATCTATGAAATTGAAGATAAAGTATACGAATTTGAGGATTATCAACTAAAGGATGCTTCAGTTAAAATTATTATGGAAGAAGTATTTAAAATAAGATCGAATATTATAAAAATGAAGCGCATTGTTTATCCAATTCAAGAATTAGTTGATAACATCAAAGAAAGCGGCCTATTACTTGTAGACGAGAAGAATCATATGTATATTCAACATATAGAGGATCATATTATAAAACAACAAAATATTTTGAAAATGTCTCAAGAGATGACTGATGAAATTAAAGATAATTATTCGTCATATAACTCTTTCAAAATGAATAGTATAATGCAAGTACTGACTCTGGTATCGGTAGTATTTCTACCTTTGACATTGATTACAGGTATATACGGCATGAATTTTACAAATATGCCTGAGCTGAAATGGCATTATGGTTATTATATTGTCTTAACAATTATGTTAGCGATAAGTATTAGCTGTATAGTCTACTTTAAAAAAGAAAAATGGTTTTAATAGGTTATAGCAATATAAGGATAGTTCGATATAATGAATTTAATATAAAAATGTGTTGAAAGTAGGAGCGGAAAATGAGCGATATAAAAAGAGAACAACGTAAAAATGAACACGTAGAAATAGCAATGGCGCAGAAAGATGCAACAATTTCAGATTTTGATGAAATAAGGTTTGTACATCATTCTATTCCTAATATTGATGTTGATGATGTTGATTTAACGAGTAATTTAACAGACTTTACGTTAAATCAACCATTGTATATTAATGCGATGACTGGTGGTAGTGAATGGACGAAACAAATTAATGAAAAATTAGCTGTTATCGCACGTGAGACTGGAATTGCGATGGCTGTCGGTTCAACGCATGCAGCATTGAGAAACAGCAAGATGGCTTCTTCCTTCAGTGTCGTACGTGAAACAAATCCAGAAGGTATTATTTTTAGTAATGTAGGAGCAGATGTACCTGTAGATAAAGCCGTAGAATCAGTGAAATTACTTGATGCTCAAGCTTTACAAGTTCATGTTAATGCGCCACAAGAACTAGTGATGCCTGAAGGTAACAGAACTTTTTCTACATGGATGGAGAATTTAGCACAAATTGTAGCACGAGTTGATGTGCCAGTTATAGTTAAAGAAGTTGGCTTTGGTATGAGTAAAGAAACGATTAAAAGTCTTAACGAAATCGGTATTAAGTACGTAGATGTAAGTGGTAGAGGCGGTACTAATTTTGTCGATATTGAAAATGAAAGACGTACATATAAAGATATGGATTACTTAGGCTTATGGGGTCAAACGACTGTAGAGTCTTTATTAGAAAGTACCGCATATCAACAAGATATGGATATTTTAGCAAGTGGTGGTGTCAGAACTCCTTTAGATGCTGTGAAATGTCTTGCACTTGGTGCTAGTGCAGTAGGAATGTCACGTCCATTTTTAAATCATGTTGAAAATTATGGTATTACTGAAACACTAAATTACACAGAACAATTTACGGAGCACATGAAAAAAATTATGACGATGCTTGATGCAAAATCAATCAAAGATTTACAACATGCACAAATGATATTTGGTCCAAAATTACAATCATGGATTGAACAAAGAGGTTTAGATATTAAATAAACAAGACAATGCTATAAAACAGTAAATATAGGAAACAAAATTAAAACAAGGCCGGTGCAGTTTATTCAAACTGCTTCGGCCTTGTTTTTAAATATCTGATTTAGTTATACAAGTTTCATTCGTGTTAAAGCCACGTAATGATTGAATTCATATGAATTTAGCTGAAAATATTAATGAAAGTTGTAACTATAGGCACACCTAGTAAATCAATTAAAAATGCACCTACAATTGGTACAACTAAATAGGCTTTTGGAGACGCACCATATTTCTTTGTTATGACATCTAAGTTAGCCATAGCATTTGGCGTTGCACCAAGTCCGTGTCCAATAAAACCACCAATCATAACTGCTGCATCATAATCTTTACCTAATCCTCGGAATAAAATTAGTACAGAGAATAAGACAATAAATACAACTTGAACTAATACAATAATGATTAACGGAATTGCCAATTGATAAATTTCAGTTAGTTGAATACTCATTAACGCAATAGATAAAAAGAGGCTAAGTGAGACGTCACTAATACTGTTAATGAGCTTCATATCAATAATATTTAAATTACTGTATTCGGATATATTACGTATAATGACTGCAATAAACATTGCGCCAACATATATAGGGATATTTATACCTGTTAAATTAGAAAATTGAGTCCCTAAATATGAACCGATAGCCATACAAATGGCAACAATTGCAAATTGCATTAGAAATATAGTAGTGGGTGCCATACGCTTATGTAGATATTGATTAGCGGTTACATCGCTATAATCTTTCATCGTTTCTTCAGCGTTTTCAGGTTTTAAGTTATATTTATTAATTAAAAATTTTACAACGGGGCCGCCTACTAAACCACCAGCAACTAAACCTAAGGTTGCCGCAGCTAAGGCTGCTGTTACTGCAGAATCAATACCTAGGTTCTGGACTGTTTTACCATAGGCAGCCGCATTAACGTGTCCGCCTTCCATTGACATAGAACCGGCAGTTAAACCTAATAAAGGTGGTATATTTAATAATTTTGCCAGTGATACACCGATGATGTTTTGAAAGAATGCTAGGACACCACAAAAAATAAAATATAATATTAAGACTTTACCACCTAAACGAAGAAGTTTGAATGACGCTCCTAGTCCAATCGTTGTGAAAAATGCAAGCATAAAGAAATCTTGAATAAAGTCAGAATCTAACTTTATAGTTAATAAACCTGTTGTTTCTAAAATTGCTACAATAATAGCAAAGAGTAAACCACCAATGACTGGTGCAGGTATGCATAATCTTTTTAAAATACCAACATGATTAATAATATAGATTCCTACAAGATATAAAACACTTGCCAGGGCTAAAGTAGTAATTGCATCTAACTCTAGCATGTTCATTCCTCCCTTAATACTAATATACAAAACTAATAAGTTAACCATATATAAACGTCCTATAAGTTAGCGCTTACAAAATCCGTAATTTCGATTATACATTTTTGAAAAATATAATGATAGTCATAGAAATGATTATCGAAAAATTTAATTGAAAAGCAAAGTGAAATTACTTTATTGAATAAAAACTTTAATTATGGGAGTCGATTAAAACGTAATTAACAAAGTATAACTCAGTACCTTGTAATGTATAGTAGTGTGTGTTATATTTTATTCGAAGCTACTGTGTAATGTATAGTACTGATGTTAAATATAAGGAGGACATTAATGAACAGCCAATTTAAAAAGGGTGCATTAGAACTTATCGTTTTACTCATAGTCAAAAAGGATGATCAATATGGTTATTCACTTGTTCAAAATATATCAAGGTATATGACTATTGCTGAAGGAACGGTCTACCCATTACTCAGAAGATTAGTTAAAAGCGGGGAATTAACTACATACTACCAACCATCAACAGAAGGGCCAGCGAGAAAATATTATAAAATTACTAATCAAGGTACTGAGCGATTAACTTTATTGTTGGATGAATGGGGAGCATTTTCAACAGCTGTGAATCAATTTATTAAGGAGAGTGACGTTAATGAGTAGAATGGAGTATCTTAAAATATTGCATAAACATTTGAAGCACTTAGATGACAATGAACGTCAAGATATCATCAATGAATACGACACGCACTTTTATAGTGGGATGGAAGAAGGGAAGACTGAAGACCAAATTTCAAAAGAACTAGGTGATCCACAGCAATTAGCGAAAGAATTAAATGCAAATGCAGCGATAGAGAAGGCAGAACAAAGTAATAATATTGGTGATGTGAGTCATGCTGTTTTATCAGTAATGGGTCTAAGTATACTCAATTTTTTCGTTATTTTAATCCCTTTTGTAATCATTTTAAGTATTGTATTGTCATTAATTGTAACAACGCTTAGTTTCATATTTACACCTCTTGCATTATTAGTCAAAGGTGCTATAGCAGGATTTCAAGAGATTATATTACTTGAAGTATACACGACAGGTGTCTTGTTTGGTTTAGGTCTTATATTATTTGTTATAACATACTTGATTACAAAAGGTTTTTATATTTTATGTGTTAAATATTTGAAATGGAATATTAAAGTAGTAAAGGGGAGTGCTACTAAATGAGAAAAGTATTAGTATTTATTTTTATAATTGGATTAGTCATAACAGTGGTTTGCGCACTAGGGGCAATTAAACAATTTAAAATCGAGCAAGAGAAAGCAAAGGATGTAACAACAAATTTTAATAAGTCATTTGAAGAAAGTGACATTAAAGCATTAACAGTTAATTTTGAGCATAGCAATCTAAAAGTAAAACGTGGAGATAAATTTAATGTAACTTCTGAAGGTTCAAATGAACAGGCTCAAATCAATGCTCAGATAAGTGAAGGTGAATTAAAACTTACAGATAATAATCAGGCATCTAATATTAATTTGTCATTTTTAGGAATTAAAAAGAATAACGTTGTTGTAACTGTACCTAAGCGTTTGGAAGGTATAACGATTGATTCAAGTAATGGTTCAATCGATTTAAACAATATTGATGCAAAACAAGCAAATGTGTATTCAGATGTTGGTGAGTTAACAATTAAAAATTCTAAGTATAATAAACTGAAGGCTTCTAGCGATGTTGCTAGTATATTAGTAGAGAAGTCTATGTATAATCAAGGGGAATTTGAAACGGATACCGGAGAGTTAACGATAGAAGACATGCCTATAGATAAACCTACAAATATTGACACAGATATTGGAGATGTCGTGTTGAAATATGGAAAAACTCAACCTAAGAATACATTAATAGACTTTAGTAGTGATATTGGAAATTTAAATATTGAAAATAGTAAATTAAAAAATAAAAAAATTGGTAACGGTGAAAACTTAATTAAAATTGTAACTGATACAGGTGATGTGACAATTAAATAGTAAATGTTGAAAGAGGAGATAATGTATATAAAATGACATTATCTCTTTTTTGATTTACCATATATATCATATAAAATCCCTAGGTAATAAGGAGCTCATTTATGGAACAAACTATGCGAAGTGAAAAACAATATGGCGCCTTAGCGCTATTGCCTTTGGCAATATTTTTAGTGTTATATATAGGCGTAGGTATTACTTTTACCATTCTAGGTAAAGAAGATGCTTTCGATCAATTGCCACGTCATGTCGCAATATTAATAGGTATTGTTATAGCTTGGACTTGCTATGACAGAAAAACAGCTTTTACTAAAAAAGTACAAATATTTACTGAACATGCAGGTAATTCAGGCATAGTAAATTTAGGTTTGATTCTACTACTTGCAGGTGCATTTTCGACTGTTACGTCTGAAATGGGCGGTAAAACGGCAATGGTGAATATGGGACTTTCTGTTATTCCACCAAGTTTACTTATTCCCGGAATATTTATTATGAGTGGTTTTGCAGCATTAACATTAGGTACTTCAACTGGTGCACAGGCGGCTTTTATTCCAGTAGGTGTTGCAGTAGCACAAGCGGCTGATTTAAGTGTCGCAGCAGCTGGTGCAGCTGTTATAGCTGGAGCTTACTTTGGCGATAACTTATCTATAATTTCTGATACTACAATTGCTGCAACTAATGGTGTTGGTGCTAAGATGAGAGATAAATTCAAAATGAATGTCCTTATTGCATTACCTGCTGCCATAATTACAGCTATTTTCTACGCTGTTGTAGGTGGAACGGGTAAAGTGGATGGCGACTTAAGTTATAATTTTATCAATATTTTACCTTACTTATTTGTATTAATTGCTGCAATAGCAGGTTTAGATGTCATTCTGGTGCTTATTATTGGAATAATTATGGCGGGTCTACTTGGTATCGTTCAGGGACAATTAGGTATATTCCAGTTCACAAGAGCTATCGGTGATGGAATGGAAAGTATGTTTACTATCTTTTTAGTAGCCTTTTTAGTTTCAGGACTTGTCGCTTTAATTCGATATTATGGTGGTATAGATTGGATTATTAAGGCAATGAAAGCCAAAGCTAAAGGGCGTAAGAGTGCTGAATATGTAATTAGTTTAATGTCTGGTGTGCTCTCTGCAGCATTATCGCATAACACATTAGCAATTATTATTTCTGCGCCAATTGCAAAAGAAATTGGTGATGAATACAAAGTACCACCAAAACGTATGGCAAGTTTATTAGATATATTTGCTTGTTGTGCATTAATGGTGTTGCCGCATGATAGTGGTATGTTAATGGTAGAACAGTATGGAGATGTGTCTTACTTAGAAGTATTAAAATATTCATTTTATCCAGTAATATTTGTGATTTGTACTATAATAACAATTCAATTTGGATTATTAGATCGTGATAAAAAGCATTAAAAACAAAATTTTAACTATGCTACTAAATGGCAATAATGATGTTTGTTTAGCAAACAATAAGAGGTTGAGATATAATTGTCTCAACCTCTTATTCAATTTAAAGATAAAGTTATTATTGTCAAAATTAATTACGCCAAGTTACATCAGGGTGCTTCATATCAGATTTGCGCATTCTTGAAACATATGGGTTACCTTGTACAGTAAAACGTAAAGGTTTATTTGTCCATTCACCTTTATTGGGTATTCCTATACGACCACTTGATTCAATTATTTTAGGATATTTTCTATTTTTAGTATCTATTTGTAAGCGTCCTTCATTGATTTTAGAACCATCTAAATGTCTTGGAATATTGAATGCTTTAGTCCATTTTCCAGGGCCATTTGTTAAGTCAAAGCCTAATTTGCCTCGATTGAGTGACATCGCCTCAATGCCTTCTTCAGGTTCTACCGCTCTTATTAATACACCTTCAGGTTGACCTTCTAATTGGGTTACAAAATTAATAAGCAAGTGTGTATGCATCACGTGCGCGTAAATGGTACCACCGGTTTTATATAATGATTCAACTTTAGGTGTTCGCTTGCCATTATATCCATGTGCTGCACGGTCGTTTTTACCTACATAGGCCTCTGTTTCTACTATATAGCCAGTGTACGTTTGTAATTGGTCATGATAAAGGACACGTACGCCTAATAAGTCTTTGGCAATTGTAACAGTGTCTCGTTGTATAAAATCCATAAATTGCCCTCCAATATATAGTTTGTATATTTAAATTTTTTTAGATATTTTTTAAAAAAATGTAAAATTGCGTTATCACTAAGGTTATATTTTTGTTACACTATTTTATGATAAGGTTAGTAGGTTTTTATATATGACCTATTAAAATCTAGTATAAAATAAATCTTATCCTAAACAAATGAAAATGAAAAGAGGGAGATTATGGAAAGGAAAATTGGTTTTGGACAAGCGCTGAAATTATATTGGAAAAACTATGTTAACTTTACTGGTCGGTCACGTAGAAGTGAATATTGGTTTATGGTATTATGGCATCTTATCTTCTTGTCACCTGCAATTATAGTAGGGTTCATAGGTTTCTGTATGCTTTTAGCGAGTGTTTCAGGGACTACTGGTTCTATAATAGGGCTAAGCGTGCTTTTATTGGTGTTAAGTATAATATATGCGTGTATTTATTCTATAGCAACGTTTATTCCAAACTGGGCCATATTAATAAGAAGGTTCCATGATACAGGTAGAACAATGGTCATGCCGTTAGTTTATCTAGGGATCTCATTGATTGCTAATGTTGTTAATTTTGTCATTGAGCAGAATGATCCGAATGAAACAAATACAATCACTAGTATTATTCTGATTATCTTTGGATTGCTTAATTTAGGATTAGGTATTTATATGATTGTCATTGCATGTTTGGATAGTGAAAGAAAAACGAATAAATATGGCAGTAGTCATAAATATGGGCAACATATTCAATCTTCAGATCATACACAAAATAATCACTCAAATTCATTCAATACTGAGTCTGTTCAAAATGATGACCCGCATTCACAACAATTTAAGCATGATGTTGAGTCATTTGATGAAAGTAAAAAGCAAGAGAACAAACAAGATGATTTTAAATATTAAGGTCTAATTAGTTATGCATTTGATTATAAAAATAAGCATAGGAGTCTGAGACATCATTTGGTGTCTCAGACTCCTATGTTTGTTATATAATACTAAAATTACTAATCAATATATGAAAGTTCGGGATGTGTTTTACCTAATAGGTCATGTAATGACTTGTATCTTTGGAATAGTAGTTCATATTGTTTTACTTTTTCTGGTTCTGGCTGTTTACGATAATATATAGGTTGCTTCATTTGTTGCACAGCTTCTTTTAATGATGCATAGGCACCACCTACATTTGCACCTAACATTGCAGCGCCCAAAGCAGTAGCATTACTTGAATCGATGACTACAATTTCTTTATTAAGTACGTTTGCATAAATATCAACTAAGAGTTCGCTTTTAATTGGAATGCCACCAGCAGCATATACCGTGTGCACTGGTATATTATTATTTTCGAATTGTTGCATAATCATTTTAGTACCGAATGCAGTTGATTCGATGTGAGCACGATAGATCATTTCATATGGTGTCTGTAATGTTAAGCCAAAAATACTTCCAGTTAAATGACTGTCGCTCAAAATACTACGATTACCGTTATGCCAATCAAGCACTGTAACATGTTGCTCGTCAATGGCTATTTCGCTAGCAAGCTTTTCTAAGTATTCAAAAATAGAAAGTCCTCGTTGTTTAGCTTGATCTACAATTGCTTTTGGCGCAAGTTCTGCAGCGTAATTGAATAAATCACCCACGGCAGCTTGTCCAGCTTCATAAGCATATAATCCAGGGATAATTGCATCTTTTACAGAGCCAGTTATAGCAGGAATAGGTTGCTGTTTAGGGTCTAACATAAGATGACAAGTGCTTGTCCCAATTACTGGTGTAAATTCACCTTGCTCGATTGCGCCTACCCCTAATACACCTGAATGGGCATCAATGATATAAGGTGATATTTCAACGTTATCAGAGAGACCCCACAATTGTTGGTAGTATTGACTCAGATTACCGGCACTTTCACCGATATGTACTACAGGGGCTTCGCATTTATTTTTTACAATTTCAGGCAACTCAGGGTCTATAGCTTCAAAAAAATCATAATTAAAGCCATCATTTTCATTATAAAAACCTTTAAAACCGATACCACAATTAGAGCGAATATTTTTATCGGTAAGTAAACTTACGAGGTAATCGCCTGCTTCCATGATATAAGAAGTTTGTTTTAATATTTCAGGTGCTTTATGTTTAACTTCTAATATTTTTGGTATCATCCACTCACTATTGACACTGTGTCCATAATAATCTAACCATGATGGATTTATTTCATCACTGACTTCTTTCATTTGTGTAGCTTCGTCTTGTGCACCATGATGTTTCCATAATTTCACATAAGCATGTGGGTTATCCGTTAATTCAGGATTAAGATGTAATGGTTTGAAGTCTTCATCTAAGAACACTATTGTGCAACTTGTAAAATCAATGCCAATACCAATAACAGAATCTAGTTTAATATTACTATCATCTAATACATGTTTAACGCCTTCTTCTAATATTGAAGTGTAGTCTTCAGCATGTTGTAAAAAATAATTGTGTGGTAAAGGTTTACCATTTAAAGATTTAGAGATAGTGCCATGCGGATACTCCTTTATATAGGTAGAGATAATTTCTCCATTAGATGTATCTACTAAAAAGACTCTACCTGAAGCGGTGCCATAATCGATGCCGATACTATAAGTCATGTTGCAATGCCTCCCATTTGTTATTGGTGAACAATAAGTATTAAGTTCTTATTTAATTTTATGATAGTGCTTACATTATTTAATGTAAAGCTAAGGACATTAAGAGGTATATTGGATGATATATTTTGTTGAAAATAAATGCTATGATTTTATAAAAATTAATATTTAAAATGTATGTGTAATAGAATAAATGGTATGATATGACTAAAGTAATTTCAAAAGAGAGGGGCACACATGCCATGTCATTACTTATTGAACATGTCACGAAAAAGTATAAAAATTTTACTGCTGTGAATGATATTTCACTTTCCCTAGAAAAAGGGAAAATGTTAGGTTTTTTAGGAAGAAACGGAGCAGGAAAGACGACAACTTTTAGAATGATTTTAGGATTGACTCCGATTACAGAAGGAACGATAACATATAATGATAAAGTGATTGATAGGTCATTATATAATCGTATTGGTTATTTACCTGAAGAACGTGGTTTACATCCTAAGATGAAAGTAGAAGATGAATTGCGATATTTGGCTACATTAAAAGGCATGAAGTCAAAAGATATTACAAAAGCAATTGATTATTGGCTAAATCGATTTAACATTAAAGAAAATAGAGAAAAGAAAATTGAAGCCCTCTCTAAAGGGAATCAACAAAAAATTCAACTGTTAGCAAGTATGTTACACAAGCCCGAGTTACTGATTTTAGATGAACCATTTAGTGGACTTGATCCTGTAAATGTAGAATTACTGAAATCTGCTGTTCAAGATTTGAATGATGAAGGAACAACAATTATTTACAGTTCGCACCGCATGGAGCATGTCGAAGAACTTTGTGATAACGTCTGTATTTTAAATAAAGGGGAACTTGTTGTTTCAGGACCTATTGATGAAGTGAAATCAAATCATGGTCATAAGCGTGTAGTTATTGAGACAGAACATCAAATGCCTGAAATAGATGCTATTACAGGGGTGATAGCTGTAGAAAGAAATAAACGAGAAATTAAAGCGACCATTGAGTCAGAAATGATTGCGGAAAAAATTTACGATGTTGTTACACAATATGGCTTTGTTAAACGTTTCCAAGTTGTAGAACCATCACTTAATGAAATCTTTATAGCCAAAGTAGGTGATATCCATGAGTAAATTTTGGGCTACTTTTTCATTAACTTATAAAAATAAAGTGAAAGCTAAATCATTTATGATATTCACGGCTGTAGTGATAATTCTAATGCTCGGCGCATCAAATATTAATAAAATTATTGATTTATTCGATGATGGTCCTGATAAAGTTGGGGTTGTATCGTCTAATAATGAAATTTATAAAGTTATTAAGTCTCAGGGAAACCAGTTGGATGAAGGCGCGAAATTTAGTAAAGTATCTGAAAAACAGGCTAGATCACAAGTGAAAAGCGAAAAATTAGATAAAGCTTATATCATCAAATTAAATGATAATCAAAAGTTATCAGGTAAAATTTTAAGTAAGGATACTGTTTCAGAGCAAGATAAACAAAAATTAAAGGCGACATTATCGACGATTCAAACTCAATTTGTAGCTAATAGTCTTGATTTATCTCAAGGAGAGTTAAAGCAACTACAAGCCCAAAGTGATGTTTCCGCAGAGGTAATTGCTAATAATGCTAAAAGTTCGAATCTAAGTGAAGCACAAAAAGGTTTTAATACTGCGATCGTTTATCTTGGTATTATGCTCATGTTCTTCATTATATTTAATTACGCAAGTCAAGTTGCAATGGAAATTGCAACTGAGAAAACGTCACGTGTCATTGAAATGATTATCACAAGTGTATCGCCAGTAACACATCTCTTTGCTAAAATGGCGGGGGTAATTGCAGTAGCATTAACGCAAATTAGTATTTTTGTAGTAGTAGGTGTGATATGCTTCCTAACATTTGACATTAGCGATATGTTACAAGGATTTAAAGTAGAACCTAATGAATTAACACTTCAATTAGTTGTTGTAGGTTTTGTGTCGTTGATTATAGGTATTTTTTCATATATAATTTTAGCCTCAATTCTTGGATCAATTACGTCGCGTATTGAAGATATCAATCAGGCATTAATGCCTATGACATTAGTTAGTATGATTGCCTTCTATATCTCATTATTTAGTGTGATGAATCCAGATACATTGCTTGTGAAAATTGTTAGTTTTATACCACTTATGTCACCCTTTGTTATGTTTGTTAGAGCATCGACACCAGATGTTGCGACATGGGAAATTATGGTTAGTGTAGCCTTGTCAATTATAACAATATTTGTATTATTATGGATTGCAGTGCGCAGTTATAAAGATACAATTTTGAGTTTTGATAAAGGTTTTGTGAGCTCGATGAAACGTATTTTTAATAAAAAAAATTAATAAACTAAAATAAGAGGCTAGAGCATAAAATTGTTTTAGCTTCTTAACTTTATTTATTAGTAATTTTTAGCTAGTCGCTTTAACTCAGATAAAATTGAAATAAACGAAAATACATGGAAAAATAGTGGAAAATAGAAAAAACTATAACAATTTTCAATATTGTTTGATAAAATTCAACAATAGTATAGATAATTATTTGTATAAATTGTTACAATATAAGAGAGTTATATTATAGATAGAAAATTTTTTATATACATACCAATTGATAACTTATTATATTTAGCTGATTGTTTAAATCATAATTTATGGTTGAGGGAAGCGTGAATTATGAAAGAGGCATACAGCCAAATAGTTCAATGATTAAAGTGTGTAACAGTATAGTTTGAATATGAGCGATTTTAGTTATTTAGTTACTAATTTCGTAATAGTCCGATTTATAATGAAGTCTTTAAATTGCCAAATAATAAACTTGAGCTCCTCAAGTTTTGCAGTTTTTAGCTTGCATTTGAAATTGATGTTTTATTCATGACAACACCTATCGCTATTAAATAAACGGCCACGGGTTTGAAAGGGAGTAATTGAGGATGTTTGCAAAAGTAGAAAGTCAAAGTAATGGTATTGATTTAATTAAAATTGATAATGAAGATACGAAAATAGTTTTCACAAACTATGGTGCTAGAATTGTTTCATGGAAGTATGACGATAACAATATTGTACTAGGTAATGTAGTTGAAGCAGATGAGTTTTATATTGAAAACCCTTATAACTTTGGTGCTACTGTTGGAAGATACGGCGGTAGGATTGCAAATGCAACATTTGAACTAGATGGTGAAAAATACAATCTTGAAGCCAATAACGGCCCACACAATATTCATGGTGGACCTAAGGGTTTAGATAAACGCTTTTTTGATTATAAAATTGAAGAACAGGTTGGCCAAGTTAAAGTGATTTTTACTACGGTTATAAAAAGTGAAGACGACTACTTTCCAGGAGATATAGATTTAGAAGTTATACACACATATGACGTTGACCATAAATGGACAATTGAATACAAAGCTACATCTAATAAGAAAACGTTGTTTAATCCAATGAATCATGTATACTTCAATCTTAATAGAGACAATAATGTTATTGATAATCACAGTATTTCAAGTTCTAAATTAGATATGTATACATTGGATGAAGATAATATTGTAGAGAAGAAAGACCCGATTGATTTAGTGGATATATTTAATGAGCAAAATATTCAATTTAAGGATATTTTTAATAGTGAAGATGCAATAGTTAAAGAACAAATGGAACGTTTTGGTGGCGTGGATCATCCGTTCGATATAGGTGGCAATGAGATGACGGTAGAAAATAAACATTTTTTACTAACAGTTAAAACAGACATGCCGAATATTGTTATATTCACATTTAATGATACAACAGGTTGGCAAAGTGACTTTAACATTTATAAAGCACACTCTGGCTTTACTTTAGAAACGCAATGTATTCCGAATGATATCAATTTATTTGGAGAAAAAGCACCATCTATATTAGAGGCGAATCAGCCATATTACTCTAAAACATCTTACAAAATTTCAGAGAAATGATATAGTTTATGTTAAGTAGATTTTGGTATATAAAGGTATTTAACCTTAGTCTATAAAACAGAAATAGGGAGCGGGCCAGAAATCAAATGCAACATTTGGTTTCTGGCCCGCTCCCTTAATTATTGTTTGCTTTTTTAGCTCGTGTTAAAAATCTTTCTAGTTTTGATATTCTTTCTTCTGTTAAATATGGGTTTTTTATAGCGTATGCTAAGCGCTCAATATTTTTATTATCAGTATAATAGATTTCATTTAAATCAAAAACTGAAAGTAATGTTTCATTATCGGCATATTTAAGCAACTCCAAATTTGAATCTTCTTGAACATAACCTTCTTTTAAAACCCTAAGATAAAAACCAGTTTTACCAGAATTGGACATACGCTTAATTAAATTGGGAATTTTATACTTTTCTTGAATTTTCCAACATGGCTCTCTAATTTCTGAAACTTCTAATACTGCATCGCCTAATTTGAATTGATCCCCAAAATGTACGTCTTGTTCGTCCAAATCAGAGACGGTGATATTTTCGCCAAACATCGCATATTCTGGAAGTACTGTCACATCTTGTTCCCAAAGCGAATAATTTTTCTTACTATAAAGACAAACAGCTTTATCTGGGCCACCGTGTCCTTTATATTCTTGTTCATCTTCAACAAATCCAGTCTTTGATAGCCACATACTGCCGGCAAATCTTTTTTTATTTAAAGCTGAGCGCATTGGTCGTTTAGTACTATAAGGTAAATCTTCGACTTTACCTGTTGAGATAGCTTCTAAAGTGTAAATCATCATTTTGTACCTCCAGATAGTTGATAATTATAATTTTAAAACAATATAATGAATATGCAAGTAAAGATATAATTTACTACAGAAAATGATTTTTCAACTATGTATTTTAATGAATCTCATGTACAATAAGGATAAAAGTACAGTATAAAAGGGGAAGCATTATGGATAAGAAACAGTTGAAAATAAGTACATTTAATGATGCATTAGACCAAATCAAAGACGGTATGATTGTAGGAATTGGATCTGGATCAACAATTGAATTGCTTGTCCCAAAAATTGCAGAGAAACTGGAACAAGAACAAATTAATATAACTGGTGTTTGTACCTCCAATAAAACTGCATTAATTGCAAAAGAATTGGGAATAAGTGTGGTCGATGTTAATGATGTCGAAGTAATCAATATTGCTATTGATGGTGCTGATGAGATTGATAACGATTTAAATTTGATTAAAGGCGGCGGTGGCGCATTATTTAGGGAAAAGGTCATTGATGCCATGGCTGATAGATTTATCGTTTTAGCGGATGATAGTAAATGTGTAGATTATCTAGGCCAAACGTTTAAATTACCTGTTGAAGTTGATAAATTTAATTGGTTGCTCGTGTCTAAAAAAATAGCAGCATATGATAATTTAAATGTCATACGTCGTGTTGTAGATGATGTACCATTTATTACAGACAACGGTAATTATATATTGGATGTTGATTTAAATGAAAATATAGAACCTGCCGAAATGCACGAATATTTAGTACATCTCGTAGGCGTCTTAGAAACAGGGTATTTCTTAGATGTTGTAGATCAAGCAATTATTGGAACAGAAGCTGGAGTTAAAATACTTAATAAATAATTTTTGTGTCTCACTTCACTTAATTTTAATAATAGTAAAGATTAAAATTGTTTATGTACTTAATGCTTGATAAAAGATAATCATAATATAAAAACAAGAGCTAAGACATTTATGTCCTAGCTCTTGTTTTATATTAACGACGGTGACCACGTTTACTCTTTAAATCAAACGGTGAGCGTTCATTACTGTTGTCATTGTCGCTAGCGTTGTCATCTTGTGCTTTCGACTCTTGCGCATTCGCGTCATGTTGACTTGATGATACATCTCTTGAGTTTGGATGTGCTTTTTCTGTTGATGCTTCGACAGCGCTGTTAGTATGACGGTTTACTTTAGTGTTATCTTCTTGTGGTTCGTCATGATGCGCCATTGTATCAGATTCTGTTGAATCGGTAGAAGGTGTATTTTCTTTAATGATATTAGCACGGCTATTATCTTCTTCTGTATCAATTGTGTTGTCTTCTTTATAGTTAGAATCTGCTGTTGTGTCATCATTAGTGTGATTTTGTTCTGCCGTTGTCGAACCGTGTGCCACGGAATCATCTGAGATTGATTGTTGCTGATGATTCTCATTTTGATTGATTTCATCTTCAGTAGTAGAGCCATCGTTTGGATGTTCTCGATTCATAACGTTATTAGTGTGGTTTTGAGGATGATCTGATGTTATATCATTTTGGTCATCTTCATTAATATGATCAAGATAGTTGTTTTCTTCAACTTCATCCAAGTTACGTTTCGTAAAGAAATAAAGTATTACACGGATGATTAGATTAATTAAAATGTATACAACTGCTACCGCAACTGTAGATAACGCAATTACTTTCATAGCAAAAACTTCACCTAATTCTTCATTAAATAAGAAGACAAGGCCAAATGACATGGACGCATGAAAAATTGTTGCGATATAAACCGTACGTCCTTTTGTAGCACGAATCAATTCTCCAGCAATCATTGAAAAGGCAAATGAGTATAGGAAACTGTAAATTGCATAATCAAAACTAAACGCAATATTAACGTTCCATATAGAATACATAAAACCAACGATAATAGAGGCGAAAAATGTATTCATTTTATTTTCAACGATATTTTGTAAATATGAACGGAAACCAAGTTCCACAAAGAATGCCATTACAATTTGTCCAATTATAATAGAAAAAATTGAAACAGATAAGTCTTCTGTTTGTAAAAGAACAAAACTATCAGCAAAGATGTTAAAACTTACCATAGCAATGATAAAAATAAGCAATGGTAACACAATTGCTAAAATGACACGTTCAATTACCTTTAAGCCAATAGAGAGTTTTAAGCTTGCTAATTGCGTACGCTTTTGTTTGAAAACGATAAGACAGATTATAGTAGCAATTAGTGGCGCTAAGGTACTCATGTCAAAAACAAAACTCTTAAATGGTACTGTACTTTGAAAATCTTTAAGTATAATCGGTAATGTATAGGCGATAATGAAGAAAATAAATATCATCATTGCCCATTGAAAACCAGGTATACGTTTTGTATTCATTATGTAACCTCCAATAGGGTTTCAGAAAAATCATTCGTTCTTAATTATACATATATATGATGCAGAAATAAATTAAATTAAGGATTTATCATTGAAATGTAATAGTTTTACATTATCTAACATCTAATTGAAATATTTTTTAGTAACTTTTTAAAATTAACATGTAGGCAATTGGGTAAAGATAATTATAAATTGAATTGGCTTAAATGTAAGCGTATACTTTTGAGTGGTAGTTAATGATTAAAGGAGGAGAATTATGTATAAACTGGCACAACGTGATCTTTGGACAGGCAGAATAGATAGTGAAACAGATGAATCGCAATTTAGACATTTTCAAACGATACAGTTTCGCAATATTGAGGATGACTACAATGAAACACGTCAAGGTGTAGGTTTATTAGGTTATGCAGTAGATAAAGGGGTCGAACTCAATAAAGGGAGAACAGGTGCTAAAGAAGGTCCTGACGCAATTAAAAAAGTGTTTGCTAATTTACCTGTAACTAGAAAGTGTAACGTATATGATTATGGTAATGTAGAGCATGACCATCAAACGTTAGAAGAAACACAGCAAGAATATGCCCATTACGTAGCTAAATCGATTAAAAGACATAAGCAAACATTCCTGTTAGGGGGTGGGCATGATATTGCATATGCGCAGTACTTAGGAACACGTGAAGCTTATCCAGATGCATCGATTGGCGTTATCAATATAGACGCTCATTTTGATACGAGAGAGGCTGAAGGTTCCACATCTGGTACAAGTTTTAGACAAATATTAGAGCAAGACGACAATGCAGATTATCTTGTATTAGGTGTCCAACAAGGCGGTAATACACAAGCATTATTTGATTATGCTGAAACTAAAGGTATCGGTTATGTTTATGCGGAAGAATTACTACATCAAATTTCTCCTCCAATTAAGGATAAAGTAGAACGTTTTATTCATGATCATGATGTCATCATGTTTACGATATGTATGGATGTTATTGATAGTGCATTTGCACCAGGTGTAAGTGCCAACGGTGTGCTTGGTTTATTTCCGCATGTTGTACTCGAACTATCAAAACGTATTATACCGAATGAAAAAGTTTCAACAATCAGTATTGCTGAAACTAATCCCAAATATGATGTCGATAATAGAACGGCTAAATTATCAGCTAATTTCTTCCACCATTTCATTCTTTAAAATTCCAATAGTTTATACATTGATCAATGAAAGAAAGCACACGTTCAGAGTGCTTTCTTTTTTTTAGGTAATTGATGTAAATAGAACGACCTAACGTAGGTCGGATATCTATTGCATCTAAGTCTCGCGCGTTAAAAGATTGATAATAAACACGTGGAATAATTGCATACCCTAATCCTCTATGGACAAAGTTGGTTGCCGCTTCGAAGCGGTCGGCTTCGATAACAATATTTGGATGCATATTCATTCTATTAAAATAGTCATCAAGATGCTTACGCACTTGGGAACCTTTCGTTGGCAAAATAAGTGGTAAAGAAGCAATTGATGTCGTTCGTTTATATGGAAATGCATTTTTGGGTGTAATTAATACATAAGACTCTTCATATAATGGTATGGAAGTTATATCTTCATGAATAATTTGCTCGTTTGTGAAAGCGAGATGATTTTCGAAATTAATAAGTAATTCTATGATTTTAGTCTGATCATGAATTTCTGAAATTAGATAAGTTTGGTCTGCATTTTGCTTTTTATGTGTTGCCAACACTTGAGAAATCCATTGATTTGTAGATTCTAAAATAGAGATTTTGATTTTAGGCACATGTCCCATATTGAGATCATACATTTTCTCGATTGTTTGATGATAATTCTGTATGAGTTGTAGAGCATAGTTATAGAAATGGATACCTTTTTCGGTAATTTTGATATCTTTAGTAGTTCGCGTAAATAAATCATAACCTAAGTCTGATTCCATCTTTTTTATCGTAGTAGTCAGTGATGGTTGACTAATATGTAAAAAATTAGCTGCTTTCGTAAAGCTGTTGTATTTTACAACTGCCACAAAATATTCTAATTGAATAACCTTCATATCTCATACACCTCTTAAAATTTTATTTATAGTTTTAAGTTATCAATAATTAGTTTATTTATATTGGTAGTCTATATAATAACATACTATACTGTGAAATATAGAGGGAGGCGTACTTTCATGTAAGGGGCGTGAAGTACATGTGGAAATTTTTCGTTTATAGTCTTATTGGTATTATATTTTTCTTTGTACCAATTACTATTAGCGGTCAATCGACGATTATGATTGATCATATCGTACAGTGGATATCAAAATTGCTTAATCCGATATTACCGTACTATGTATTGATTTTAATATTGATTGGCGCAGCACATCCATTTATCAATAAGAAATGGAATAAGTCTAAAACAGATATAGTCTTTAGTTTATTTAAAGTCATAGGGGTATTTATTGCTTTTATGGTGGTATTTGATTTTGGACCTGGTTTTGTATTAACAGAGAGTATTGGACCTTTTTTATATGAAAAATTGGCAATACCTTTAAGCGTATTAATTCCTATAGGTGCAATATTCTTATCCTTTTTAATAGGATTTGGATTACTGGAATTTATTGGTGTTATTTGTAGACCAATAATGAGACCTATTTTTAAAACGCCAGGAAAATCAGCTGTAGATGCTGTTGCTTCGTTTGTAGGTAGCTATTCAATAGGCTTATTAATTACAAATAAAGTATATAAAGATGGAGGATACACGCACAAAGAGGCAGTAGTAGTTGCAACTGGGTTTTCAACGGTGTCTGCTACTTTTATGATTATCGTAGCAAATACATTAGGTATTATAGAATATTGGAATCTTTATTTTTGGTTTACTTTAGCAGTGACATTTATCGTGACTGCAATAACGGTACAAATCCCACCTATAAGAATAGAGAAAACAAGCACATATCAAGACCAACCTTATAAAGAAGAAATTCGTAGAGATATGCCATTATTAAAAGAATCATGGCTAGAAGCTAAGATAGCCGTCAAAAATTCGAAAACATTGATAGAAAATATAACAGAGAATTTGCGTGACGGTGTAGTAATGACGATTGCTATTTTACCATCTATCATGTCGATAGGATTTTTAGGATTAATCATTGCGGAATATACACCAATTATTGAATATATTTCTTATATTTTTTATCCGATTATAAGTATTTTTCCTGTAAGTGACGTAGCGGTCTTAGCACAAGCTTCAACAATCTCTATAGTAGAGATGTTGTTGCCAGCAGCGATAGCTCAAAGTGCAGATTTAGCGACAAGATTTATAGTAGCAGTTATGAGTGTTTCAGCCATTATTTTCTTTTCGAGTGTAGTGCCAGTAATTTTATCGACGGAAGTTAAAATATCAGTTGGTAAACTAGTCATAATATGGTTTGAAAGAGTGGTATTCACCTTACTCATTACTATTCCATTTGCATTATGGATATTTTAAACAAAGGAAAATTTTATTAAATTAAGGAGTGATTTTTCATGAGAAAAATAGTAGCGAAAAAAGGTTTAGATATTGAATGTAAAGGTTGGGAACAAGAAGCGGTTTTAAGAATGTTATATAACAATCTAGATCCTGAAGTAGCTGAACGTCCAGAAGACTTGGTAGTTTATGGAGGTATTGGAAAAGCAGCTAGAAATTGGGAAGCATTTGAAGCGATTGAAGACACATTACGTTCGTTAGAAGCAGATGAAACAATGCTAGTACAATCAGGTAAACCAGTTGCTGTATTTAAAACACATGAAGAAGCCCCACGTGTATTAATTTCTAACTCAGTATTAGTTCCGGAATGGGCAAACTGGGATCATTTTAATGAATTAGATAAAAAAGGGTTAATGATGTATGGACAAATGACGGCAGGTAGTTGGATTTACATCGGTTCTCAAGGTATTGTTCAAGGTACTTACGAAACATTTGGTGAACTTGCCAATCAACATTTTGATGGTAAATTGAACGGTACAGTAACATTAACTGCTGGACTAGGTGGTATGGGTGGTGCACAACCACTTGCCGTTACTATGAACGGCGGTGTTGTAATTGGTGTGGATGTGGATGAAACACGCATTGATAAGCGTATAGAAACACGCTATTGTGACGTCAAAACACATGATTTAGATGAAGCATTACGTTTAGCTGAGGAAGCACGAGATAAAGGTGAACCACTTTCTATTGGTTTAGTAGGTAATGCCGTCGATACACATAAAGCCATTTTAGATAAAGGTTTTAAAATTGATATCGTAACTGACCAAACAAGCGCCCATGATCCATTAAATGGTTATGTACCAGAAGGATACTCATTGGAAGAGGCGAAAGCAATTCGTGATAAAGACCCTAAACAATATGTTAAAGAATCACAAGCTTCTATGAGAAAACATGTTGAGTATATGCTTGAATTTCAAAAAAATGGTGCTGTCGCATTTGACTACGGTAATAACATTAGACAAGTTGCATTTAATGATGGATTAGAAAATGCATTTGATTTCCCTGGATTTGTACCTGCATATATTCGACCATTATTCTGCGAAGGGAAAGGTCCTTTCCGTTTTGCAGCTTTAAGTGGGGATCCAAAAGATATTGAGCGCGCTGATGAAGAAATGAGAAAAATCTTTCCAGACAATGAAAAATTAATTCGTTGGTTAGACTTAGCGCAAGAAAAAATTGCGTTCCAAGGTTTACCATCTCGTATTGCTTGGTTAGGGTATGAAGAGCGTGCCAAAATGGGCTTAGCATTGAATAAATTAGTACGTGACGGTGAAATTTCTGCACCGATTGTGATTGGACGTGACCATTTAGATTCTGGATCTGTTGCAAGTCCAAACAGAGAAACTGAAGGAATGAAAGACGGTTCTGATGCTGTTGGTGATTGGGCTATCTTAAATGCCTTAATCAATACTGCAGCAGGTGGTTCGTGGATTTCATTCCATCACGGTGGTGGCGTTGGTATGGGTTATTCGTTACATGCTGGTATGGTTGTTGTTGCAGATGGTTCAGAACGTGCAGACAAACGTTTAGGACGTGTACTTACTACGGATCCGGGTATGGGTGTAGTGAGACATGCTGATGCTGGATATGAATCTGCAATTGAAGTAGCAAAAGAAAAAGGCATAAAAATCCCAATGATTACAGGTAAAGGAGATAAATGATGAACGATTTAATTATTCAAAACATACAGGAACTTATTTTACCAAAATCAACTGAACGTCCATTAAAAGGAAAAGAATTAGATGAGCTAAATATCATTGAGAATGGAACTGTCGTTGTAAAAGATGGCAAAGTGGTTTATGCAGGTAATCATTCTAATGATTATGAAGCGAATGAAGTTATAGATGCAACAGGAAAAGTAGTTTCACCTGCACTTGTTGAAGCACATACACATCTTGTACATGGCGGGTCTCGTGAACATGAAATGTCACTCAAAAGACAAGGTGTTTCATATTTGGAAATTCTGGAACAAGGTGGAGGTATTTTATCTACTGTCGAAGCGACTCGTAAAGCGACTGAAGATGAATTGTTTGAAAAAGCAGAAAAGAATCTCTTAACTATGATTGAACATGGCGTGTTAGCTGTAGAAAGTAAGAGTGGTTATGGTTTAGATAAAGAAAACGAACTGAAACAGTTACGTGTATCTAATCGTTTAGCGGACAAATACAATTTAGATATGAAGCATACTTTCCTAGGACCTCACGCAGTTCCTAAAGATGCACAATCAAATCAAGCATTCTTACAAGAAATGATTGACTTATTACCTGAAGTTAAACCATATGCAGATTTTGCAGATATATTTTGTGAGACAGGTGTATTTACCATTGAGGAATCAAGAAAATATATGCAAGCTGCTAAAGCGTTAGGGTTTGATGTGAAGATTCATGCTGACGAAATCGATCCATTAGGTGGACTCGAATTAGCCATTGATGAAGGTGCGATTTCTGCAGACCACCTTGTTGCTTCTAGTACAGAAGGTAAAGAAAAACTAAAACAAAGTGATACTGTAGCTGTATTACTTCCAGGAACAACATTTTATTTAGGTAAAGAAACATATGCAGATGCGAGAGGCATGATAGATAATGATGGTGCGATTGCAATTGCAACAGATTTTAACCCTGGTAGTTGCGTTACCAATAATTTACAACTTGTAATGTCTATTGCTGCGCTAAAATTAAAATTATCTCCAAATGAAATTTGGAATGCGGTAACGGTAAATGCTGCAAAAGCAATAGACGTAGCTGCTGGAACAATTAATGAGGGAGATAAAGCAAATATTGTAATTTGGGATGCACCTAACCATGAATATATTCCATATCATTACGGTATTAACCATGCAGAGACAGTGATTAAAGATGGCAAAGTATTGGTAGATAATAAAATTCAATTAAAAGGTTAATATAATTATTCTGTCAGTCTGGGACATCAATAGATGTCCCAGATTTTTTAGAACCATTTCTTAATTTATTGAGTTAGTGGTTCTTACACATGAGCAAGGGCTCAGGTGGACCAAGTTCACTTCTCTAAAGAACCACTTCTTAATTTATTAAGATAGTGGCTCTTACACATGAGTTTTACTCAGGTGCTCCGCTTTTGAAATTGAAGTGGCTCTTACACATGAGCAAGGGCTCTGGTGATGATATTTTTATATTTTGATAAACAGAATTGGTAAAATATTTTGACAATTATGATACCATATGACATGAGGAACATATGGGGGTGACATTCGGCGTGACAAGCAATGGATATATAAAACAATGGCAAGGTAATATCATTCCGAATGTACTATCCGGTGTATTAATAGCATTCGCACTTTTGCCAGGTGCTATTGCATTTTCTTTTATCGCAGGCGTTAGCCCAACAATAGGTATGTTGAGTACTGGGTTAATGATGATTGTCATTAGTTTTACAGGCAATAGGAATTTAATGGTCTCAGCGCCAAGTAGTGGTGTCTCTTTAGTTGTAGCACCACTTATGGCTAGTCAAGGGATGCAAGCAGTGATTCTAGCTACAATTATTATGGGATTAATACAAATTATATTTGGTTACTGTCATACAAATAAACTATTAGATTATATTCCTACAGGTGTTGTCATAGGATTTATGAATGCGCTTGGAGTACTACTATTCACATCCCAACTTGATAATATATTTCAAATTTCTAATGCTACTTATGTTCTTGTATTAATTTCATTTTTAATTATTTGGTTGTCACAAAGGCACATAAAATTCATACCAGCACCTTTGGTTTCTATTATTGTATTAACTTTTGCCACTTGGTTAATTAAGCCAGATATACTATATGTTCATAATTTAGCTTCCATACATGTACGTTTGCCCAATATTACTTTACCTAAAATGATGTATGATTTAGAAAATATATTTATTATCTTTATGTATGGATTAACAATGGCAATTGTAGCTGTTGTACAAACAACTTTAACTGCTCGAATGATGGATGTTGTTACGGATACGCCTAGCGATAAAAACAAAGAGTCAATTGGTCAAGGTATTGCAAACTTTATTGTAGGATTGTTTGGTGGATATGGTGGTAGTGCATTAGTGGGACAATCAAAATTCAATTTGAGTATGGGAGCAACATCAAGAGTTTCAACTTTGATCACAGGAAGTTTTTTAATTTTTAGTTTGTTTGTATTTGCTAGTTTTATTGGTCAGATACCTATGGCGGTATTAGCGACTGTACTAATTACGATATCATTAAATACATTTGATAGAAGAACTGTATCGTTTGTTAAAAAAGCACCTATTTTTAATGGGTGTATAGTAATAATAACGATGGCGATTATATTAATAACGAATAATTTAGCTGCAGGTGTAGTGATTGTAACAATTGGTTACTACCTCGTTTTGCGCTTAAAAAATAAGAAAGGGCGTGACATATAATGCCACAATATGAAGATTACATAAATTGGAGAAGAACTTTTCATCAATATCCAGAATTATCAGATGCAGAATATGAAACAACAAAAAGACTAAGAAGAATTTTAGAATCATATGATATTACAATTTTAGATTTACCTTTAGAAACTGGCTTAGTAGCAGAGGTTGGTCAAGGTGAGCAATTTGTAGCAGTGCGAACAGATATAGATGCGTTGCCTATCAAAGAGCAAGTTGTACATGAATTTACATCTACGAATGAAGGTATGATGCATGCTTGTGGACATGATATTCATATGGCAAGCATACTTGCAGTAGCAACAAAATTAAAAGAAATTGAACCGCAATTAACTGGGCGCGTACGTATTATCTTCCAACCTGCAGAAGAACTAGGTTATGGAGCGTATCATATTACTGATACAGGTGCGATAGAAGGTGCTAAAGCGGTTTTAGGTTATCATAATTACCCTACATTAGACATTGGTGAATTTGCAGTGAAACCAGGAGTGATTACATCTTCTGTAGATCGATTTGAATTTAAAATTAAAGGTGTAGGCGCTCATGCTGCAAAACCTGAACAAGGTAATGATCCAGTTATTGTGTTAGGACAATTAATTAATAGCGTGCAGTCTATTGTTAGTAGAAATCTATCAGCATTTGATAACGGTGTTGTTACTATTGGTGAAGTATCTAGTGGTAATACATGGAACGTTATTGCAGATGAGGCTTATGTTCAAGGTACAGTGAGAAGTTTTGATGAAGAGAAACGTAATTACATCGAAAAACGCTTGCGTGCAATCGGAAGCGGTCTTGCAGAGGCATTTGATGTTGAAATTGAAACGTTATATCACCGTTTACCAGGTGCGGTTGTTAACGACGAAAAATTAACAGAAGACGCTAAAGAGGTTGCTAAATCAGTAGGTTATAATGTGAGTGTTATGGACCAACCATTAACTATTGGAGAAGATTTTTCTGGTTTCTCAAATAAATATCCAAGTGTATTTGTATTTATTGGTTCTAATAGTGAATATGACCTGCATCATCCTAAATATGATCCAGACGAACGTATATTAGAAAAAGTACCAGAGTATTTCGTAAGTTTTGTACAAAAACTTTTAAATGAGCAATATTAATAGAATCTTCGAATGATGTATTAAACATTGAAAAATCAGGGTAATGCATAAACATATTGATTAAATAAGGAGTGTTTGCATATGCCAGGTCAAGATCCTAGAACAAAATTTTCAAGTGAAGATTTCCCAAAACAAGAGCAAGACGTTCCAGGTTTACAAAATAAATTAGACCCTAAGCCTGATTGTGGTGAAACAACTTATATAGGTTACGGACGTTTGAAAGATTACAAAATGTTAGTGACTGGTGGGGATTCTGCTATCGGTAGAGCTGCTGCAATTGCGTATGCTAAGGAAGGTGCAGATGTGGCGATTAATTACTTACCTGCTGAGCAAGCGGACGCTGAAGAAGTACAGCAAGTGATTGAATCAGCAGGACGTAAAGCTGTATTAATCCCAGGTGATATACGTGATGAGCAATTTAACTATGATTTAGTTGAAACAGCTTATAACAAACTTGGTGGGTTAGATAATGTAACGATTGTAGCAGGACATCAGCAATATAGAAATAATCTTAAAGGCTTTGATACTGAATCATTTACTGAGACATTCGAAACAAATGTCTATCCTATTTTCTGGTCAGTTCAAAAAGCAATTGATTATTTAGAACCAGGTGCAACGATTACACTGACTTCATCCGTGCAAGGTTATAACCCAAGCCCAATCTTACATGATTATGCTGCTTCCAAAGCAGCTATTATTTCACTTACCAAGAGCTTATCTGAAGAATTAGGTAGTAAGGGAATCCGAGTGAACTGTGTAGCACCAGGACCATTCTGGTCACCACTCCAAATTTCTGGTGGACAGCCTCAATCTAAGATTCCAACTTTTGGCCAAAAAGAAGTGTTAGGTAGGGCAGGTCAACCGGTTGAACTTTCAGGTGTGTATGTACATTTAGCTGCTGAGGAATCAAGTTATACTACAGGACAAGTTTATGGCGTGACAGGTGGTACTCAATTAGATTAGAATTGATGAAGTAACGAGACAGTAATTTGAAAATCAGTGTTATAATGTTTCGGCGATACTAAGTATAAGGAGGAAAGGATAGTTTGATATCCTACCTCCTTATTTTTGAAAGGTAAGGTAAGCATTTATGAAAAAATTTAAAGCAGACGCTTTAACAAAAAAACAGAATTATAAATTATTAAGTGGTAGTGTGATACCTAGACCCATCGCATTTGTTACTTCTCAAGATAAAGATGGGCATTTAAATGCAGCGCCGTTTAGCTTTTTTAATGTTGTTAATAGTGCACCTCCAATGATTATGATTTCTACAGGGCGTTCTGAAGGGAAGCGAAAAGACACTTCTTTAAATATTGAGGAAACAGAAGCGTTTGTAGTACATATTACAGATGAAGCTACAGTCGAACAAATCAACAATACCGCAGCACCGTTGTCCCGTAACAAAAATGAATTGGAAAGAACAAGTTTGAAATGTGTTGACTCTGAATTAGTTTCAGTACCTGGTATCGAACAAGCTAAAATTCGAATGGAATGTAAGTTAGATAGAATTATTCCACTAGGTGATCCACAAGAAGGGTCTGATTTAATTATAGGTGAAGTAGTCATGTTTCATATTGATGAATCAGTTTATTTTGAAGATAGTAAAATAGATGCTGATGCGCTTAGTGCGGTAGCTCGTTTAGCTGGTAATGATTACGCTTCTTTAGGTAATAAGTTCACTATCGAACGTCCGATGGAGTAAATATAAAGCAATTAAATCAATAACATAAGCTCTATTAAAATAGTAAATGTTGAAGGGATTAGACAATGAAAGCATTAATAAAAATTGTTTTCTGTCTAATCCCTGTTTGACGAATTACAATTAATACTGTACTGTAATAAAATAAAATAATAACTTATCAAGAGAAGTTTAGGGACTGGCCCGGTGATACTTCGGCAACATGATGATGCGTGTGCCAAATCCAGTAGCATAATTCATGCTAGAAGATAAGAATGAATCGCAGTTTACTCTTTCTTCTTAATTTAGAAAGAGTTTTTTTATTTTTAAGGCTTAAAAATAACAGAAGGTTGAATTCTGTTTTAATATTTAGGAAAGTTGGTTATGTATGGAGGAAACAAAAAAAGGTAACGCTTGGGCTTTAATACCTTTAATCATATTTGTTGGTATGTTTTTAGGTGTAGGTATAAGTACAGGTGACTTTACAACAATGCCACTCAATGTAGCTATATTGGTTGCTTCTATTGTTGGCTTAGTGTTAAACAGAAAAGAATCATTTCATAAAAAAGTTGAAGTTTTTACAAAAGGTGCAGGACATTCCAATATTATTTTAATGATGCTAATTTTCTTATTAGCAGGTGCCTTTTCTCAAACGACAGAAGATATGGGTGGCGTGCAGTCGACGGTTAATTTAGGGTTATCATTAATACCAGAAAATTTAATTATCGTCGGACTATTTATAATATGTATGTTTGTATCGTTATCAATGGGGACGTCTGTTGGGACAGTAGCTGCTATAGCGCCAGTTGGCTTTGGTTTAAGTCAGGCTACAGATGTTTCAGCGGCAATCACAATGGCTACTGTTGTTGGTGGAGCTATGTTTGGCGATAACTTATCGATGATTTCTGATACTACTATAGCTGCAGTACGTACTCAGAAAACGAAAATGAGCGATAAATTTAAAGTGAACATAAGGATTGTTTTGCCTGGTGCGATATTTACTATTATTGCGCTTTGGTTTTTAACAAATGGTGCACATATAGATGCAAATAAAAGTTATGATTATGATCTCGTTAAAGTAATTCCATACTTATTTGTGCTTATCTTAGCATTAATAGGTGTAAATGTAGTTATTGTATTAATCGGTGGTATTGTACTTTCTGCAATAATCGGTTTAATCTATGGTTCATTTGGATGGACAGGTTTATTAAGTTCTATATCTAAAGGTATAATCGGTATGGAAGATATAGCGATTATTGCATTGCTCATTGGTGGTTTAGTTGCGTTGATTCAACATAATGGTGGTATTACTTGGCTATTAAATTTTGTGCGCAGTAAAGTGAAATCTAAACGTGGTGCAGAACTAGGTATTGCTGGATTAGTCAGTGTTGCAGATATATCAACAGCAAATAATACTATTTCTATATTAATGGCAGGCCCATTAGCAAAAGATATTTCAGAAGAATATGATGTGGATCCACGTAAATCGGCTAGTATTTTAGATATGTTTGCAAGTTGTTTTCAAGGGATGTTGCCATATAGCCCTCAATTGATTGCTGCTGCAGGTGTGGCGTCCATATCTCCGTTTGAATTAGTGCCTTACGCAATCTATCCAATGATACTAGGTGTTTGCGGACTTATAGCAATTTTCTTCAGATTACCTAGGTTAGATAAAAAGTAATTAAGATACATTACAACATTAAGATCAAGTTGCGAATTGATTTTTAAGCTCTAATTAGAGTGTTAAAATTACATGCTAATAAATATGAGTTAGAAAGTATTTGGAAATTGTTGGTGTTCATTGTGTTATTTAATACTAAGTGACTATAATAGAGATTAAATTTGAGTCCGGGATATAAGGGTTTCCCGGGCTCATTCGCTATTTTAAATAAACAGTATGTTAACAGAATATGCTAAGATAAATATAAAGTTTATTTAGTAAAATATTAAATATAAATGAAAGTTTTGACGTTTACTGACTAATAGCGATAAAATAAGGTTGTTAAAGCTTTATAAATATGAAAGAACATCACTATAT
>ERZ794963.45-NODE-45-length-38662-cov-164.509985_pt1 | contig 38662 bp, 44 predicted proteins | sample MGYA00375740_ERZ794963 | MGnify/ENA primary metagenome ERZ794963 (study PRJEB30138, sample SAMN05968720) | food fermentation metagenome | isolation source: fermented_meat | host: inoculated_fermented_meat_time_40_first_replicate;inocula... | place: Italy... | reverse complement strand
AGGAAGCTGATCTTTTTTGTCCGAACAGCGTTCGGATTAATTTTACAATCTACCAAGAATCCAATACCTGCTTTTGGATCCGCAATCTTTGACTTTGCTTTTGTGTTTACTTTTTGTTCAGTCTTCACTGAGCTATTTTCGGCTGCCCGTACCGTTGCAACACCTGTGCTCACCATCAAACCTAACACCGTTGATGATGTTAATAATAAACTAACCATTTTTGTACTCTTGATCATAATTTTCGCCTCCATGTGCGTTTTTTTTAGCAGCAATAGTTATTAGTCAATGACGTTAATTGCCTCTGATATGTGAATAATGTACCATCTCATTTTCAATTGTGCAAGTAATATTTTCAATTAGATTTTCCCTATGTTAACAGACTTATTGACGCTATAAGCGTTTCGAAAATAAACTTTTTTTAAATTCACTTGGCTGAATATGTTATTTTTTTAACTTGTTTACCATTATATTTTGAGACATGTAAATATAATCTAATCCTTATATAAATCCTGCTATACCAGTCGTTTTCAGGACTCATGATAGGATTAGAAATAATTAACCGTCGATACTAAAAAAGCATTATCTGTAAAATCACCTTTTTGAGGTTGTTTTCAGATAATGCTTTTTATTATTATTAATTAACGTAAGATTACTAATCCGATCGTTAATACCGCCATTGCGACAAACGCGAGTGTATCTCTTGTCTGCCATTTCAAGACACGATATTTACTGCGGCCTTCGCCACCTTGGTAACCACGGGCTTCCATGGCAGTTGCTAAGTCATCAGCCCGGTTGAAGCTGCTAACAAATAGCGGAATTAAGATGGGAACAATGGCTTTCATCTGTTGTAAGAGACTACCTTCGCCAAAATCAACACCCCGCGCACGCTGCGCATTCATAATCTTCGTGGTTTCATCCATTAACGTTGGTACGAAGCGTAGAGCAATTGATAACATCAATGCGACTTCATAGACTGGGAAATGAATGACTTTTAATGGCTTCAGAATCGATTCGATCGCATCCGCTAATGATAACGGTGGTGTCGTTAGCGTTAAAAGCGTTGACATGAAGATAATTAGGACGAAGCGCATGAAGATATATGCCCCATTGAGTAATCCGAACTTGGTCAGGCTCAAGAAGCCCCATTGCCAATAGACGGTCCCACCGCGGGTAAAGAAGATTTGGAGTAAGACGGTAAAGAGGATAAGCCATAATAATGGCCGCACCCCTTTCAAGAAGAAGCTGAGCTTAATCTTAGAAACCATAACTAACGCCATTGTAAAAATAAATAACAAGAGATAAGCCGGCCACGACCGTGCTAAGAAAATAATCCCAATGTAATAGAAACTGGCAATTAACTTCGCCCGCGGGTCCATCCGATGCAGGATTGAATCTCCCGGAATATAGCGGCCTAAGATGAGTTTATTCATTCGCGCCACCTGCTTCCTGCGGTAATTGATCGCGCAACATCGCTGCCAATTCGTGTTCGGTTAACGGCACTTGGGGGAACACGAAGCCCTTCTTAATTAATGCTTGGGCAAACTGTGTCGTGGTTGGGAGGCCTAATTGTTTAGACGTTAACCATTCAGGGTCCGCAAATATTTCGCGCGGTGTGCCACTCTTGGCGATGCCCCCGTTTTCTAGTACAACCACGTGATCCGCATAGTTGGCGACATCGTCCATTTGATGCGTGACCATCACAATCGTCATTCCTTGTTCGCGGTGTAGTTTTTCAAACAAGCCCATCATTTCCCGGCGACCGACTGGATCGAGTCCAGCGGTTGGCTCATCGAGGATTAGGACTTCTGGCTGCATCGCCAAAACACCGGCAATTGCGACCCGTCGCATCTGACCACCGGATAGATCAAATGGTGATTGGTCAAGCACGGCTGCTGGTAGACCAACTAATTCGACCATCGCTTTAGCCCGTTCAAGTGCCTCAGCTTCAGGCACACCGAAATTTTGGGGCCCGAAGGCAATATCCTTTTGGACCGTGGCTTCAAATAATTGGCTTTCTGGAAATTGGAAGACCATACCGACTTTTTGCCGGATGACCTTCAAGTTTTTATTATTCGTTTCAGGCGTAATCTGGCGGTCACCAATCTGGACGACCCCTTCAGTCGGCTTCAACAACGCGTTCAAGTGTTGCAATAACGTCGATTTGCCACTGCCGGTATGCCCGATTAATGCTGTGTAAGAACCCGATTCAATCGTTAAATTAATGTGTTTTAACCCAATCCCCTGAAAAGGTGTGCCAGGTTGATACGTATAACTTACATCTTTGAATGTAATGTCCATAGATAATCAGCCATCCTTTCCGTTGTGAGATAATCAGTCGGCATTGGTACTCCGAGCTTAGTAAGGGCTGCTTTTAATTTCTCGGGATAAGGGACATCTAACCCGAGGTCGAGCAATCGTTGTCCATAGGCGAAGATTTCGGCTGGTGTGCCCTGATCAATCACTTGGCCCTTATCCAACATGACAATCCGATCCGCACTAGCCGCTTCGTCAATATCATGGGTAATTGAAAGCACGGTCATATTCGTTTCTTGTTTTAACGTGTGAATGGCCTCAAGCACTTCTTGGCGGCCCTTAGGATCAAGCATACTGGTTGCTTCATCAAGAATGAGAATCTCGGGTTGCTGGGCAATAATGCCCGCTAATGCCACACGTTGCTTCTGACCACCGGATAAGCGACTTGGTTCACGCGTCATAAACGGTGTCATACCAACCCGTTCAACCGCATCTTGCACCCGCCGAAGCATTTCAGCCCGTTCAATCCCCTGATTTTCGAGACCAAACGCGACATCACCTTCGACCGTTGCACCGACAAATTGATTATCCGGATTTTGGAAAACCATACCGATTTTACGACGAATAGCCCAGACCGTTTCAATTGATAAGGGTAATCCATCAATCGTAATACTTCCTGACTGTAAATCTAATAAGCCATTCAGGGATTTGGCGAACGTACTTTTGCCACTTCCATTATGCCCGATAATTGCGACCCACTCACCAGCATTGATGTCGACCGATAAATCATTAAGGGCTAAGCGACTCGCCTGTGGGTATTCATATTTTAAATGTGCCACTTCTATGATTTTATTGTTATTCATTGAGAATACCTAATTTCATGATTTAGAGTGCCCTTTTCAAGCGGTTAACTTCTGAGTATAGCATAATCGGGCGAATTAACGATGCAATCGTTGATTTGACTGATGTCGCTAGACGGAAGAAGTTGCTTGGAAAGGCACGTTTCGATAAGAGTGCCTTTCAAAGCGTTTTGGCTCTGAGCATTAGCCTAGTATCGTGAATAAGCGACGCAGTCGATTATTTGCGATGCGTAGCTAAGCACAAGAGGCAGCTTGGAAAGGCACGTTTTCGATAAGAGTGCCATTGAAAGTGGTTAGGCTCTGAGCATTAGCTTAGAATCGCCCAACCACTTGCTTCAAGGGCTGCGAAACTACCCTCTATTTTATCATAGAATAAGCTGATATGTCCTATCAGCGATTAAGGAGATATCTCTAATTTCGGTATTAATTTATCTATTTTTTGTAACTCACCCTTAAACATCTGCATCATATTAATCAACTCCTCTTCATTTTATAATTATATTATATTCGTCACTATAAAAAACACAACTAACCAATAAATCCACTTAACACAAAAAACGCCTAACTCTGTAAACAGAATTAGACGTTTTATTATGTAAATCATCAATCGATGAAAGTTATGCTGTGGTGCTAACATAACCTTAGGACTAGACTTGGCAAATAAATGCCATCATCATAACGCCCTGTCTCATCGATCAAATGACCTAGAAATCATTTTTTATTATTAAACAAGTTCAATAATAACCATTAATGCACCGTCACCACGACGAGGGGCTGTTTTAAGAATACGTGTGTAACCACCATTTCTTTCAGCATAACGTGGAGCAATGTCACTAAATAACTTTTGTAAAGCAGATTGAACGATTACTGCTTCGTCTTCTTCGCGAATATCAGCTACTTCGTTACGAACGAATGCTGCAGCTTGACGACGAGCGTGTAAATCACCGCGTTTACCTAAAGTGATCATTTTTTCAGTTGTTTTACGAATTTCTTTGGCACGAGCTTCAGTAGTAACGATACGTTCATTGATGATTAAATCTGTAGTCAAATCACGTAACATTGCTTTACGTTGAGAGCTTGTACGACCTAATTTACGATAACTCATGAATGGAGTCCCTCCTTCTTATCAGTTTATTCTTCTGTGCGTAAGCCTAAGCCAAGATCAAATAACTTGTTCTTAACTTCTTCTAACGACTTGCGACCAAGATTTCTAACTTTCATCATATCTGCTTCTGATTTGTCAGTTAACTCTTGAACAGTGTTGATACCAGCGCGTTTCAAACAGTTGTATGAACGTACTGATAAATCTAACTCTTCAATTGTCATTTCAAGCATTTTTTCTTTATGCGTCTCTTCTTTTTCGACCATGATTTCAGCATTCTTCGCTTCATCAGTAAGATCTACAAAGATTGCCAAATGCTCTGTCATAATCTTCGCAGCTAAGCTAATAGCTTCTCTAGGACTGATGGAACCGTTTGTCCAAACATCAAGTGTTAACTTGTCGAAATCGTTACGACGACCAACACGTGTACTTTCTACTTGATAGTTGACACGACTGATTGGGGTATAAATTGAGTCGATTGGTAAAACACCAATTGGCATATCGTCTGACTTGTTTTGAACAGCAGCAACATAACCACGGCCTTTTTTAACTGTCATTCGCACGTGGAAATTGCCGCCTTCAGCTACTGTACAAATATATTGATCAGTATTTAAGACTTCAACATCGTCATCCGAAATGATATCAGCAGCAGTAACTGTTGCTGGTCCCTTAACGTCAATCTCAATCGTTTTGTCTTCTTCAACGTGCAATTTAAGTGCTAATTTTTTGATATTCAAGATGATTTGTGTCACGTCTTCTAGGACACCATCAATTGTTGAAAATTCATGTAAGACACCATCAATTTGGATATCTGTGACAGCAGTACCAGGTAAAGATGCCAATAAGATACGACGTAAAGAGTTACCTAAAGTCGTACCGTAGCCACGTTCAAGTGGTTCAACAACGAATTTACCGTAGTTAGTACTTTCATCAACCTTTGTAATGTTTGGTTTTTCAAATTCGATCATTCTTATCTTTTACCCCTTTCAAAACGAGAAGTGTTTATACGTGAACACGTTTCAGTTTGTCTCAAAATGAAGCGTAGCCCAGACTAAACACGACGGCGTTTTGGAGGACGAGATCCATTATGAGGAACTGGTGTGACGTCACGAATAGCAGTAACTTCTAAACCAGTTGCTTGTAATGAGCGGATTGCAGCTTCACGACCAGAACCTGGTCCCTTAACAGCAACTTCAATAGATTTCATACCATGTTCCATGGCTTCTTTACCAGCAGCTTCTGCAGCCATTTGAGCAGCAAAAGGTGTTGACTTACGACTACCTTTGAAACCTAATGAACCAGCAGATGACCATGCAACAGCATTCCCGTTAGGATCAGTGATCATTACAAGAGTGTTGTTAAATGTTGAGTGAATATGTGCTACGCCAGCTTCGATATTTTTCTTTACACGACGCTTACGTGGTGCATTCTTCTTGTTTGCCATAAATTATAACCTCCTTTTACTGATTATTTTTTCTTGCCTGCGATAGAAACTTTCTTACCTTTACGTGTACGAGCGTTGTTCTTCGTGTTTTGACCACGAACTGGTAAACCACGACGATGACGCATGCCACGATAAGAACCGATTTCTTGTAGACGTTTGATGTTTAAGCTAACTTCACGACGAAGATCGCCTTCAACTTTAACTGTATCTAATGCTGCACGGATCTTGTCTTCTTGATCCGGCGTTAAATCGCGTGTACGGACGTCTGTTGGGACGCCAGCATCAGCCAAGACTTTAACGGCAGTTGTATTTCCGATTCCGAAAATATAAGTTAAAGCAATCACAATTTGTTTATCACGTGGTAAATCTACACCTGCGATACGAGCCATTCTTGCACCTCCTGCTTATTAATTAACCTTGACGTTGTTTATGTTTTGGATTAGCTGCGCAGATAATCATAACGCGGCCTTTTCGTTTAATAACTTTACAATGTTCGCACATTGGTTTTACTGATGGTCTTACTTTCATATCGACTGACCTCCTTGATATGATCCTTACGCCTATTTAAAGCGATACGTAATTCGTCCCTTAGTCAAATCATATGGTGATAGTTCAACTGTCACACGGTCTCCTGGTAAAATCTTGATGTAATTCTTACGGATTTTACCTGAAACGTGTGCCAAAATCACAGCACCGTTTTCAAGTTCTACTTTGAACATTGCATTTGGTAAAGTATCAGTTACTTTACCTTCAATTTCAATGACGTCATCTTTTGCCACGCAAAAGTACCCCCTTGTGGTTATGAAAATTCATACAGAAAAATGGTGAGAGCTCTCCGCACTCACCCTAGTGTCATACCGAGATATTATATCACAAGCATTAAATTTTTAAAAGCACTGAGTACTTAGTCATTAACAACAAGTCAGGCTTTTACGTGAATAATGACCTAAAAGATCACTTGAGTTGATGACTAGTCTTTAATGGTATCAAGTACTTTTTTAACGGCAGCGAACACATCATCAATTTCTTGATTCCCATCTACCGTGTAAAGCAGGTTACGTTTTTCATAAAAATCAAGTAAAGGTGTATTCATTTCGATATTGACCTTTAAGCGATTCTTAACCGTTTCAGGTTTATCATCTTCTCGTTGGAAGAAGACGTGGCCGCCACAGCGATCACATGTGCCTTCCACTTGAGTTGGATGGTAAAGCTTATGGTACGTTGCACCACAAGTTTTACAAATGAAGCGACCAGATAAACGATCAGCCAAGATTTCAGGATCAACATCAATGTTGATCACACCATCTAAAGGTTTGTTCAATTTATCAGTGATCACTGCCAAAGCATCCGCTTGGTCAAGTGTCCGAGGAAATCCATCAAGAAGATAACCTACATTAGTATCTGCTTGTGAAAGACGTTCCTCGACAATTCCGTTTGTCACATCATCTGGTACCAATTCACCTTTGTCGATGAAGCCCTTAGCTTTAACACCAAGGTCTGTTTGATCTGCCATAGCAGCTCTAAACATATCACCAGTTGAGATGTGTGGAATATGATAAGCGTCAACAATCTTTTCAGCTTGTGTTCCCTTACCAGCGCCGGGAAGTCCCATTAACATGAGATTCATGCCTTTGCCTCCTATTTAAAACAAGGATTCAATACTTTTTAAACGATAATTGCTTATCGAATGAAGCCAACGTATTTCCGTTTCATGAGTAAACCTTCGAGTTGACGTGTGCTTTCAAGCGCCACACCAACGACGATTAGTAAACTAGTCCCACCTAAACCAATTGATTGAGGTAGACCACCGAGGTTTGCTGCTAATTGAGGTAATAATGCAATTACCCCTAAGAACAACGCACCGACAGTCGATAGTCGCATTAATACGCCGGAGAGATATTTCTCGGTACCTTTACCGGGCCAAACACCTGGGATATAACTCCCTTGTTTGGTCAAGTTCTCAGCAACTTTTTCAGGGTTAACCTGAACAAATGCGTAGAAGAAGGTAAAGAGAACAATGAGCACCGTGTAAACAATCGAACCTGTCACAGTTTGCATACTGAAGATGTCTGACATAACTTTGAACCAAGCATCTTCACCATGACTTGCCTGGAAGGCCATTAAGATTGTTTGAGGTGTCATAATAAATGAACTAGCAAAGATAACCGGAATCACACCAGCAACATTGACCTTTAGTGGTAAGTAACTGTTGTCACCTGCACCTGCTTCGCGACGTGTATATTGGATTGGAATCTTACGGTTCGCTTGTTGAACCCAAGTAACGAAAGTCACAATGACTAATACCGCTACGATTAAGCCAACAACGAACAAGATTCCTAACCACATTTCACCCTTAGAAGCATTCAAGACATGTTCCTTGATGATTTGATGAAGGCCACTTGGGAGGCGCGCAATGATACCCGCGAAGATAATCATTGAAACACCATTCCCTAAACCTTTATCAGTTATCTGTTCACCTAACCAAGTAATTAACATCGTACCACCCGTAAGGATGATCCCGATGCTAACGAAGGTCTTAATTCCTGGATCTTTAACCAAGCCCATTTGACTGAGTGAGTTAAAGCCAGCAGTAATCCCAATTGATTGAATAAACGCTAAGATGATCGTTAAGTAACGCGTCACTTGGTTAAGTTTACGTCTCCCAACTTCACCTTGCTTGCTCCATTCAACAAATTTAGGCACAATGTCCATTTGTAGTAATTGAACCACAATTTGGGCCGTGATGAATGGTGAAACCCCCATCGAGAAGATGGAGTAATTCGCCAAGCCACCACCACTAACAGTATCAAGTAAAGGAATCAAACCAGTTGATCCTAACTTGGTTAACGCGCCAGCGTTAACACCTGGTACTGTAATCTGTGCACCTAAACGATAAACGATCAAAACGCCTAAAGTGAACAAAATCTTACTACGGATTTCCTTGACTTTAAATGCGTTTCTTAGTGTTTTAAGCAATTAAATCACCTCAATTGAACCGCCAGCAGCTTCTACAGCAGCTTTTGCAGCTTCAGAATACTTGCTTACCTTAATGTTCAATTTTTTGTTTAATTCACCATTTGCTAATACTTTAACACCTGAAAGTTCGTTCTTAACAACACCTGCTTCGATTAATACAGTTGCTGTGATTTCTGTACCGTCTTCAAAACGATTTAAATCGTTAAGGTTAACGACAGCATATTCTTTGCGGTTGATGTTCTTGAAGCCGCGTTTTGGCATACGACGGAATAAAGGCATTTGCCCACCTTCAAAGCCTAAACGTACCTTACTACGAGCCTTTTGGCCTTTTTGTCCACGGCCAGCTGTTTTACCAGTACCTGAAGACGTACCACGACCGACACGCTTGCGAACATCGCGAGCACCTTCGTTAGGTTTCAATTCATGTAGTTTCATTATTGTGCGCACCTCCTTGCAATATATGTTGAAATTAGTCTTTAATTTCTTCGACTGTTACTAAATGTGCGAGTTTGAAAATCACACCGCGAGTTGCAGCATCATCTGGTTTGATTACAGAACTATTTACTCGGTTCAAGCCAAATTCTTTGACCATTTTACGTTGTTCTGGAAGACGATGAGCAGCACTTTTTCTTAAAGTAATCTTTAATTTAGCCATGTTCAGTTATCCTCCTAGTTTTGTAAGCTTTCTACAGAGATATTACGCAATTCTGCGATTTGTTCAGCAGTCTTCATACGAGTTAAACCGTCAATTGTGGCACGAATAACGTTGATAGCAGTTTTGCTACCCAATGTTTTACTTGTCACATCATCGATTCCTGCTAATTCCATGACGGCACGAACAGCGCCACCAGCGGCGATACCAGAACCTTCAACGGCTGGTTTTAATAGAACACGACCAGCGCCAAAGCGACCGATAACTTCATGAGGTAAGGTTGTACCAACCTTAGGCACATTGATTAGATTCTTTTTAGCGTCTTCAACGGCTTTACGAATAGCTTCAGGTACTTCTTGAGCTTTACCAGTACCGAAACCAACGTGACCGTTTTTATCACCAACGATTACGATAGCAGCAAAACGTAGACGACGTCCACCTTTAACAACTTTTGTAACACGGTTGATTGAAACAACGCGATCTTCTAAGTCTAAATGAGTTGGATCAATGTAAGTCATAAATGGTTTTCCTCCTTATTAGAATTCTAGTCCGTTTTCACGAGCAGCTGTAGCTAAAGCAGCGATACGACCATGATATAAATAGCCGCCACGATCAAAGACAACAACTTTGTGGCCTGCTTTAACTGCACGTTGTGCAACTAATGCGCCGACTTGTTGTGCTTGTTCGACTTTAGTTCCTTCTACTTTTACTTCTTTATCTAATGTTGAGGCACTTGCTAGCGTCACACCCGCTACGTCATCAATAAGTTGAGCGTAGATGTTTTTGTTAGAACGGAAAACGTTCAAGCGTGGGCAGTCAGCAGTACCAGAGATCTTGCCACGAACGCGTGTATGGCGTTTTTGACGTGTCTTATTCTTGTCTGGTTTTGAAATCACAATTTTCACCTCTTAATGTTGTTTAAACAGCTAGGCTGCTTTATTTACCAGTTTTACCTTCTTTACGGCGAACATGTTCATCAGTATAACGAATACCTTTGCCTTTGTAAGGTTCTGGAGGACGTACATCACGAATTTCAGCTGCGAATTGGCCAACTTTTTGTTTGCTAATACCGCTGATAATGATGTTTGTGTTTGATGGCACTTCTACGTTAACACCTTCTGGTGCTTCCATTTCAACTGGATGAGAATAACCAACGTTTAATACTAAAGTTTTACCTTTTAATTGAGCACGGTAACCAACACCGATAAGATCCAATGTCTTCTTAAAACCTTCCGTTACGCCCAAAATCATGTTGTTCAAGTTAGCACGCATTGTACCGTGCATTGCACGATCACTATCACTACTACGTGTAAAGTTGATAAGGTTACCTTCTTCGTGCATTTCAATGATTGGATTGAAATGACGTGTTAGTTCACCTTTAGGTCCCTTAACTGTGATGTTGTTTTCACCGTCTTTAGTAACGGTAACACCTGCAGGAACTTCGATTACTTTTAATCCGATACGACTCACGTTACAGCACCTCCTTAATTTGAGTTTAGATTACCAAACGTATGCGAGAACTTCGCCGCCGGCAGCCTTTTCACGAGCTTCTTTGTCTGTTACGACGCCGTTACTTGTTGAGATAATAGCAATTCCTAAACCATTTAATACCTTAGGAACTTCGTTAGCTTTTACGTAATTACGTAAACCAGGTTTTGAAATACGTTTCAAACCAGAGATAACACGTTCGTTATTCTTACCATACTTCAAGAATACACGGATGATACCTTGTTTGTCGTCTTCAATCACTTCGTAATCGCGGATAAAGCCTTCGCGTTTCAAGATTTCAGAAATATCTTTTTTAATACGTGAAGCAGGAACTTCTAAAGATTCGTGACGTACCATGTTGGCGTTACGAATACGTGTTAGATAGTCTGCGATAGGATCTGTCATGACCATGTGGATTAACCTCCTTTATTGAATCTTTTGATTACCAGCTGGCTTTTTTCATGCCTGGAATTTGGCCCTTATGAGCTAATTCACGGAGGCAAACCCGGCAAAGCTTAAACTTACGATATACAGAATGTGGACGTCCACAACGTTCGCAACGTGTGTATTCTTGTGTTGAGAATTTTGCAGGACGATGATTCTTTACAACTAAAGATTTTTTAGCCAAGAAATTGACCTCCCTTTTTATTTAGCGAATGGCATGCCAAATTGTGTTAACAATTCGCGTGCTTCTTCGTCAGTGTTTGAAGTTGTTACAATAACAACATCTAAACCACGAACGCGATCTACCTTATCATAATCGATTTCAGGGAAGATCAATTGTTCGCGTACACCTAATGTATAATTACCGCGACCATCGAATGATTTTGCACTAACACCGTGAAAATCACGAACACGAGGTAAAGATACGTTAACTAATTTATCTAAGAAATCGTACATTCTTTCGCCACGTAAAGTTACTTTAGCGCCGATTGGCATACCTTCACGTAAACGGAAGCCAGCGATTGATTTTTTAGCTTTTGTGATTAATGGTTTTTGACCAGCAATCAAACCTAATTCTTCAACAGCTTTGTCCAAGTTCTTAGCGTTAGAAACAGCATCACCAACACCCATGTTAAGTACGATCTTTTCGATCTTAGGTACTTGCATGCTTGATGTGTAGTTGAATTTTTCGATCAACGCTGGTGTCATTTCTTTAACATATTTTTCTTTTAAACGGTTAGTCATGTAAAAAGTGCCTCCTTTCCCCAAAAGATTATTTATCGATTGATTCTCCAGTTTTCTTTGACACGCGTACTTTCTTGCCATCGACAACTTTGTAGCCTACACGAGTAGCTTCGTTGTTTGATGGGTCGATTAGCATGACGTTTGAAGCATCGATACTTGCCTCTGTATCAACAATCCCACCATTAGGATTTTGAGCATTTGGCTTAACGTGCTTTTTAATGGTATTGATACCTTCAACAACAACTCGACCTTCTTTAGGCATAGCTTTGATGATTGTACCTTCTTTACCTTTATCTTTACCGCTGATTACTTTTACTTTATCACCAGTTTTAACAAACATTGATATACGCACCTCCTTGGTAGTCTGTAATTATAGAACTTCAGGCGCTAAGGAAACGATCTTCATGAAATCACTGTCACGTAATTCACGTGCAACTGGTCCGAAGATACGTGTTCCTTTTGGAGTCTTGTCATCATTGATGATAACAGCAGCGTTTTCGTCGAACTTGATGTAAGAACCGTCTACACGACGAGCACCTGACTTAGTACGAACGATAACAGCTTTGACAACTTCACCTTTTTTGACAACGCCACCTGGTGTTGCCTGTTTAATTGTTGCAACGATAACATCACCAATATTGGCAGTCTTGCGACCTGAGCCACCTAAAACTTTAATAGTTAAAATTTCACGGGCACCTGAGTTATCAGCAACTTTAAGACGACTTTCTGATTGAATCACTTATAGGTCCTCCTTCCGTCACTTAATTATATGAGTAACGATTTAGATAATAACTGCTTTTTCAACGACATCTAATAAACGGAACCGTTTTGTACGTGACAAAGGACGAGTTTCCATAACACGTACAACGTCGCCAACTTTTGCTTCGTTGTTGTCATCTTGTGCATAATATTTCTTTGAATATTTAACACGTTTACCGTATTCAGGATGTGTTTTATAAGTTTCAACCATGACAGTGATTGTTTTATCCATTTTGTCTGAAACAACACGGCCTTGGTACACTTTACGATGGTTACGACTTTCTTCGCTCAAAGTAAATAGCTCCTTTCCATTTATTATTTGTTAAGTTCTTGTTGACGTAATACAGTTTTAATCCGTGCAATGTTCTGACGAACTTGCTTTAAGCGGGCGGTATTTTCTAATTGACCGGTAGCTTGTTGGAAACGAAGATTGAATAATTCTTCTTTGTATTGGTGTTCTTTTTCAAGCATTTCAGCAGTGGTTAATTCAATAATATCTTTAGCCTTCATTTGACTCGCCACCTACTTCCTCGCGTTTTACGATCTTAGTTTTAACTGGCAATTTATGTGATGCCAAGCGTAATGCTTCACGAGCAACTTCTTCAGAAACGCCGCCGATTTCAAACATGATCTTTTCACGTTTTACTACAGCAACCCATCCAGCAGGAGCACCCTTACCTGAACCCATTCGAACGCCGACACCTTTTGCAGTGTATGATTTATGAGGGAAAATTTTAATCCACACTTTCCCACCACGTTTCATGTAACGAGTCATGGCAACACGGGCAGCTTCGATTTGACGGTTGGTAATCCAACTTGATTCTAATGCTTGTAACCCGAATTCACCAAAAGTGACTTCTTTGCCACCTTTTGCAGCACCGCGCATCTTCCCACGGAATTCACGACGATGTTTTACACGTTTAGGTACTAACATGTTTATTTCCCTCCTTTCGTATTGTTGTTGGCTTTAGCAGGTAATACTTCGCCCCGATAAATCCAAGTCTTAACTCCTAATTTACCGTAAGTAGTCATGGCTTCGTCCCATGAATAATCGATGTCTGCACGTAACGTATGCAAAGGAACAGTTCCTTGAGCATGTGTTTCGATACGAGACATGTCAGCACCGTTCAAACGGCCGGCAACTTGAGTTTTGATACCCTTAGCACCAGCGCGCATTGTACGTTGCATAGCTTGGCGTTGAGCGCGACGGAAAGCAACACGTGCTTCCAATTGACGAGCAATACCTTCGCCTACTAAATGAGCGTCTAAATCAGGTTTCTTGATTTCCACAATGTTGATGTGTACTTTCTTGCCTGTTAAGTTATTTAAAGCTTTACGTAGATTTTCTACTTCTGAGCCGCCTTTACCAATGACCATACCAGGTTTAGCAGTATGGATTGAAACGTTCACGCGATTTGCAGCACGTTCGATTTCAATAGTAGAGACAGATGCGTCAGCTAATTTTGTGTTGATATATTTACGAATCTTAAGATCTTCGTGTAAGAATGTTGCGAAATCTTTTTCTGCATACCATTTAGCGTCCCAATCACGGATGACGCCAACACGAAAACCGGTTGGATTAATCTTTTGACCCACGCGATATCCCTCCTTATGCTTCTTTTTCTGATACAACTACAGTGATATGACTTGTACGTTTGTTGATTGGTGATGCTGAGCCTTTAGCGCGAGGACGAAAACGTTTCAATGTTGGTCCTTCGTTAGCGTAAGCTTTCGTAACAACCAAGTTTTCTGCGTCTAAGTCATAATTGTGTTCTGCGTTAGCGATAGCTGACTTCAAAACTTTGATAACAACTGGTGAAGCAGCTCTTGGTGTAAATTCTAAGATTGCAATTGCTTCTGCAACACTCTTGCCTCTAATCAAGTCGATTACCATACGCACTTTACGTGCAGGCATGCGAACTGACATAGCACTAGCTGTTGCACTAGTAATTTGATCTGCCATTGAGATTCATCCTCCTTTCTAGCGTGCTTTTGTTTTCTTATCGTCATTTCCATGACCATGGAAAGTTCTTGTTGGTACAAATTCGCCTAATTTATGGCCTACCATATCATCTGAGATGAAAACGGGAACGTGTTTCCGTCCATCATAAACAGCGATTGTGTAACCAATAAAGCTAGGGAAAATTGTCGAGCGACGGGACCAAGTCTTGATGACTTGTTTCTTTTCGCTGTCGGCTTGTGCTTCAATCTTGTTGAGCAAGTGAGCGTCTGCGAATGGTCCTTTTTTCAAACTACGACTCATTATGAAACCTCCTTCGAATGAAAAGTGCAACGTGCCCTAATTGCTTAGGCCGCGTTGGCTTTGGATAAGTTCAATTTAAATTGATTATCTTGATTTACGATGACGAATAATAAGTTTCTCTGAACGAGCCTTACTACTACGAGTTTTCTTACCAAGTGTCTTCTTACCCCATGGAGACATAGGAGAAGGACGACCGATTGGTGCTTTACCTTCACCACCACCATGAGGATGATCGTTAGGGTTCATTACTGATCCACGAACTGTAGGACGAATACCCATCCAACGTTTACGGCCAGCTTTACCAATCTTGATTAATTCGTGTTGACCGTTACCAACTGTACCGACCGTTGCACGACATGTAAGTAGGATCATACGTGTTTCGCCTGAAGTTAAACGAACGATAGCGTATTTGCCTTCTTTACCTAATAATTGAGCTGATGTACCAGCTGAACGAACCAATTGGCCGCCTTTACCAGGTTTTAATTCGATATTGTGGATAAGAGTACCATCAGGAATATTAGCTAATGGTAATGCGTTACCTACTTTAATATCAGCATTAACACCAGATTCAACGATCATACCTACTTCAAGGCCTTTAGGGGCGATGATGTATGCTTTGATACCATCTGGATATTGGATTAATGCGATATTTGATGTTCTATTTGGATCATATTCGATTGACTTAACAGTCGCTTTGATATCATCCTTAATACGCTTGAAGTCAATGACACGGTAATATTGTTTATGACCGCCGCCACGATGACGAACAGTGATATGACCATGTGCATTACGACCAGCAGTATGGCTTTGGGATTCCAACAACGTCTTTTCAGGGGTTGTCTTTGTGATCTCAGCAAAATCTGAGCTGGTCATGTTACGACGACCATTTGTGGTTGGTTTGTACTTAATAATTCCCACGTGTATGCCCTCCTATAATTTATTCTATTTAATGTTAATTAATCTTCAAAAATCTTGATTTCTTTTGAGTCAGCTGTTAATGTCACGATTGCTTTACGGCGTTTCTTAGTGTAACCCGCATAGCGACCTTGGCGTTTTAACTTGCCACGAACGTTCATGATATTAACGTTTTTAACGTTGACACCAAAGATTTCTTCGATTGCGTAACGCACTTGTGTTTTGTTGGCACGAACATCAACATCAAATGTGTATTTCTTGTCGTCCATTGCAGCCATTGAGCTTTCAGTAACTACTGGGCGTAAAATAACATCGCGTGCTTCCATTATGCAAGCACCTCCTCAATTTTAGAAAGAGCAGCTTGAGTAAGGATTAATTTTTGGTTGCCTACAACGTCTAATACGTTGATACCATCAGCAGGAACAACAGTTACGTTAGGTAAGTTGCGAGCTGATAAAGCAGTAAAATCATTTCCGTCTTCAAGAACTACTAATACTTTAGTATTAACATCTAACTTGTTAAGTACTTCAGCGAATTCCTTAGTCTTAGGTGCATCAAAGCTAAATGAATCAACAACGATTAAATCATTATCGATAACCTTTTGTGAAAGTACTGACTTGATTGCAAGACGACGTACCTTACGAGGTAATTTATAGCTGTATGAACGAGGTGTAGGTCCGAAGACAACACCACCGCCACGCCATTGAGGTGAACGGATTGAGCCTTGACGAGCACGACCAGTACCTTTTTGACGCCAAGGTTTACGACCACCACCACGAACAGCTGATCTGTTCTTAACAGCGTGTGTTCCTTGTCTTAATGATGCACGTTGCATGATGATAGCATCAAATACAACATTTTCATTAGGTTCGATAGCCCAGATTGAGTCGTTTAATTCAACGTTCCCATTTTGGCTACCATCTTGTTTAAATAATGTTACGTTTGCCATTGGTAAAATCCTCCCTTCTCAGATTATTTATGAGCTTTAACGGCTGTTTTAATTGTAACCATTGAGTTTTTAGCGCCTGGTACGTTACCTTTAACAAGAATAACGTTCTTTTCAACGTCTGTACTTACAACCACAAGGTTTTGAACAGTACGTTGGTTGTTACCCATGCGTCCAGGTAATAATTTACCCTTGAAGACACGGTTGATAACAGCACCCATTGAACCAGGACGACGGTGGTAACGAGAACCGTGACCCATAGGCCCACGTGATTGTCCGTCTTTTTTAATGTTACCTTGGAAACCATGACCTTTCGTTACACCAGTAACGTCAACGACGTCGCCGGCTGCGAAAGTATCAACTTTGATTTCTGTTCCTACTTCGTAATCTCCTAATGCGACATCTCTGAATTCTCTAATGAAGCGCTTAGGAGTAGTGTTTGCTTTTGCTACATGACCTTTAGCAGGTTTGTTTGACAAGACTTCGCGTTTATCTTCAAAACCGACTTGGATGGCTTCATAGCCGTCTGTTTCGTTTGTTTTAACTTGTAAAACAACGTTTGGAGTTGCTGCGATAACTGTTACGGGAATTAATTCACCGTTTTCAGTAAAGACTTGTGTCATACCTACTTTTCTACCTAAGATTCCTTTTGTGGTCATGGTAACACCTCTTTTCAATTATTTTTTATTTGGATAATGCTAATTAAAGCTTGATTTCAATGTCAACGCCACTAGGTAAGTCAAGTTTCATCAATGAATCAACTGTCTTAGGTGTTGGGTTAACAATATCGATTAAACGTTTGTGAGTACGCATTTCAAATTGTTCACGTGAATCCTTGTGCTTATGTGGTGAACGTAGAACTGTGTATAAAGTTCTTTCAGTTGGTAATGGGATTGGACCAGAGATTGAAGCTCCTGTTCTCTTTGCTGTTTCCACAATCTTATCAGCTGATTGATCTAAAATACGGTGTTCGAATGCCTTCAAACGAATACGAATTTTTTGTTTTGCCATGTTTTTCCCTCCTTCGTCTATTTTAAAAGTAGACTAGCTCCGTGAAAATTTTTCCGGCACGCCCGCCCATGGCAAAGCGGCCGGGTGTGTCGCAACCTCTCACATCTTAGCTACTCGGGGTATCTTGCGACCCCCATGTGTGCAAACCTCTGCTATAGAAATAGCACCTTATATATCTTACAAGATAGAGCGAGATAACGCAACCCCTTTTTTGCTGATTTATCAAAGTTTTTCATGACATTTTCATTACAAAAACGTCAACAGCATGTTAGTAGCCTTTTCCATCGGTTTTCGTTAAACTAAAGTTAATTTCAAACCTCAGGAGGCCTCTTCCAATGGATAAAGCTGCGTTATTGATCATCGACTACACGAATGACTTCGTCGCCCCAGACGGTGCCTTAACGGCTGGTAAGCCGGCTCAAGACATCGCATCTACCATTGTAACACTTGCGGACCAATTCTTGGCCAAAAAACAGTTTATTATTTTACCAACTGACTTACATGTTGCAAACGACCCTTTCCATCCAGAGTCTAAACTCTTCCCACCTCATAACCTCGCTGATAGCCGCGGACGCGCTTTTTACGGTCCACTAGCTAATTGGTATGCCGAACACCAAGACAGTCCCTACGTCTACGCATTCGCCAAGAATCGCTACTCTGCGTTTGCGAACACTAATCTCGATAACTTCTTACGTGAACGGCAGATTACCGATTTACATTTAACTGGTGTCTGCACCGACATTTGTGTGCTGCACACAGCCGTTTCGGCTTATAACTTGAATTATCCCCTGACGATCCACAAAAAAGCCGTCGCCACCTTCACGTCAAACGGTCAGGAATGGGCGCTGGCACATTTCAAAAACAGTTTAGGCGCAACAATCATTTAGCACTTTTCTTCTATAAAATATAAAAGCCACCGCCAATTCAAAATTGGCGGTGGCTTTCTTTGTTTGTTATGTTTCGAAAAAACGCTAAAAAATGTTATGCCAGGGCGGTGGCAATCGAGTTAGTAGGAGTTGAACCTACATCAACCATCTTATTCGGATCACCTTAATATCGTTGCGCCGTTTTAATCGTGCCCTCGAAAGCAATTAAACACAGGTCTCCAACTTAATACTAAGTGAGCCGACTCGATTTTCTTGGGAGGAATTTCAAATGATGGCTTGTTCTACCGATTGAACTATAACTCATTGGTGTTGCTTGCGATAGCTAATTCTTTCTAGGGAGAGCTACCACACAAAATTAACAAAATCAGATGATTCTTGGGAGGAATTTATCTGATGTATAAAGAATAACAATTAGTTGTGAACAAAATGTGAACATTCAATTATGAAACTGTAAAAGAATGACATCGCTCACAACTAAAAAACCGAGTTGCCTTTGACAGCAACCCGGTCACAAAAAACGATATTAAGCAATTAATGCGGTCAAACGACCGTTCTGACGAACGATTCGCTTATTGGCCACCGTTCTTCTTAATGATTTCTTCTTGGATGCTCTTAGGAACAGCTGAGTAGTGGTCAAATACCATTGTAAATGTCCCACGACCTTGTGTAGCTGAACGTAATGTTGTAGCATAACCAAACATTTCTGACAATGGAACCATTGCATTAACGATTTGGGCATTACCACGTGCTTCCATACCTTCAACAGCACCACGACGAGCAGTTACTTGTCCCATGATATCGCCAAGATATTCTTCAGGAGCAATAACTTCAACCTTCATGATAGGTTCAAGGATTTCAGCGCCAGCTTGTTTAGCAGCGTTCTTCAATGCCATTGATGCAGCGATCTTAAATGCTGATTCATTAGAATCGACATCATGATAACTACCATCATATAACTTAGCTTTAACGTCAATCAATGGGTAACCAGCTAAGACACCGTTTGCCATTGATTCTTTCAAGCCTTGTTCAACTGATGGGATGTATTCACGAGGAACAACACCACCGACGATAGCGTCTTCGAATTCGAAGCCTTTACCTTCTTCATTAGGTGTAAATTCAACCCAAACGTCACCATATTGACCTTTACCACCGGATTGACGAACGAATTTACCTTGTGCAGATGCTTGTTTTGTGAATGTTTCACGGTAAGCAACTTGAGGTTCACCAATTTTGGCAACCACTTTAAATTCACGTCTCATACGATCAACCATGATATCCAAATGCAATTCACCCATACCAGAAATAAGCGTTTCGCCTGTTTCATTGTTGGTTTCAGCCTTGAATGTAGGATCTTCTTCAGCAAGTTTTTGTAAAGCAAGATCTAACTTATCACGATCTTCTTTTGATTCAGGTTCAACAGAAACTTGGATAACTGGGTCAGGGAATTCCATTGATTCCAAGATTAATGGATGATCAACGTCAGTCAATGAATCACCAGTTGTTGTATTCTTCAAACCGATTGCAGCAGCGATATCCCCAGAGAATACTTCAGGAATTTCGTTACGGTGATTTGAATGCATTTGTAATAAACGACCAACACGTTCACGTTTGTCTTTAGTTGCATTCAAGATGTATGAACCAGATTGTAATGTACCAGTATAAACACGGAAGAATGTTAAACGACCAACGAATGGGTCAGTAGCAATCTTAAATGCTAAACCAGCAAATGGTTTGTCATCGCCAGCCATCAATTCAACTTCTGAATCGTCTTCTGGGTTTTTAGCGTTATAAGGGCGTACGTCTAATGGTGATGGTAGGTAATCTACAACACCATCCATTAACATTTGAACACCCTTGTTTTTGAAAGCTGAACCAGCGAAAACTGGGAAGAATTTCAAATCGATAGTTGCTTGACGGATTGCAGCTTTCAATTCTTCTTTAGAAATTTCTTCGCCTTCTAAGTATTTGTCCATAATGTCGTCATTAACATCAGCAACAGCTTCAACTAATTCGGCACGACGTTTTGTAGCTTGTTCTAGGTAGTCAGCAGGTACGTCAACTGTATCCCACTTAGCGCCTAATTCATCTTCGTCATAGATATCAGCTTGCATTTCGATCAAATCAATAACGCCTTGGAATTCATCTTCAGCGCCAATTGGCATTTGAACGGCATGTGCGTTAGCTTGTAGGCGATCTTCCAATGTTGTCATTGAATAATCAAAGTTAGCGCCAAGTTTGTCCATCTTATTAACGAAAACAATACGAGGTACACCATAAGTAGTAGCTTGACGCCAAACATTTTCAGTTTGAGGTTCAACGCCTGATTGAGCATCTAAGACAGTGATAGCACCATCTAAAACACGCAATGAACGTTCAACTTCGATTGTGAAATCAACGTGACCTGGTGTATCAATGATATTTACTCGATTACCTTTCCATTCAGCAGTTGTAGCAGCTGATGTGATTGTAATCCCACGTTCTTGTTCTTGTTCCATCCAATCCATTTGTGAAGCACCTTCATGTGTTTCACCAATCTTATGGATTTTACCAGTATAGTACAAGATACGTTCTGTAGTAGTTGTTTTACCAGCATCAATATGTGCCATGATACCAATATTACGCGTTTTGTCTAACGGAAATTCACGTTTGTTTGCCATAAGTGAATGTTACTCCTCTCGAATATTAACCTAAAGACAACAAGAGGCCATTATATGATTTTTTAAAAAACATACAATAGCCAACCTTGATAATCTTACCAGCGATAATGTGCAAATGCGCGGTTGGCATCAGCCATTTTATGTGTATCTTCACGTTTCTTAACAGCAGCACCAGTGTTGTTGGCAGCATCCATGATTTCACGTGCAAGACGTTGATCCATAGTATGTTCCCCACGTAGGCGAGCGTAGCTTACTAACCAGCGTAAACCTAAAGTTGTACGACGTTCTGGACGAACTTCAATTGGCACTTGGTAGTTAGAACCACCGATACGGCGAGCTTTAACTTCAAGTACTGGCATGATGTTGTTCATAGCTTCTTCGAACACTTCTAATGGTTCATTACCAGTTTCTTCTTTAATAATATCAAATGCGTCATATAAGATTGTTGACGCTGTACCACGTTTACCATCAATCATTAAGCGGTTGATTAAGCGTGAAACCAATTTAGAATTGTACATTGGATCAGGTAAAACGTCACGTTTTGCAACATAGCCTTTTCTTGGCATCCTGATAACCTCCTCAAGATATTTAAGTCCTTGAAGTAACACACAGTGTCATTTAAACTTCAATCGACTTTTTCAAATTTTTTTGTGTGTTATTTTTTAGGTCTCTTAGTACCATATTTAGAACGGCTTTGCATACGACCGTCAACGCCGGCTGTATCTAAAGCACCACGAATAACGTGATAACGAACCCCAGGTAAATCCTTAACACGGCCCCCACGGATAAGAACAACACTATGTTCTTGTAGGTTATGACCAATACCAGGAATATAAGCTGTGACTTCGATTAAGTTAGATAAGCGCACACGAGCATACTTACGTAAAGCAGAGTTAGGCTTTTTAGGTGTCATAGTACCGACACGAGTAGCGACCCCACGTTTTTGTGGTGCTGGATTATCTGTAGCTTTTTTCTTCATACTATTGTAGCCAAAGTTTAATGCAGGTGCATCAGACTTTGAAGTTCTTGATTTACGACCCTTACGTACCAATTGGTTAATTGTTGGCATTTGAAGGTTCCTCCTTCCTTGATCTGAAAGTTATTTTTAAGTTTTAAGTCCACACATCCAGGTGGTTCTTTTTTTGTGATAAAAAAATGGCAACCTAGATTGCGCGAATTGTGATGCATTTTTAGACGTCAGTCAGCATGTCTGTTATCCAGAAAACCTCCGTAAAAAGCACATCTATAAGAATAGCATGCAAAAAATCGAAAGTCAACTCGATTTCGGCTACTTTTCTGAAAAAAGCAACGTCCTTTTACCGTAGTTTAAGAGTAAGGAGGATTCACTTATGTTACTTTATTTAATCATCTTTTATAGCGGTGCTTGTTGCGCCTCATTTCTAACCGTTTGCGCCTGGCGCTTACCCATCGAAAAGTCCATTATCACACCACGTTCGCACTGCGATTGCTGTCAGCAACCACTGGCTTGGCATGATTTATTACCACTATTCAGCTACCTATACTTACATGGCCACTGCCGCACTTGTCATGCTCAGATTAAGCCCACTTTTTTATTCAGCGAACTAATTGGTGGTCTATTGGCCTGCTTCATTTTTAGCGAATCCCTTTCTTGGGACCTCGCTTATTTACTCGTGATTCTTTTTTACATCAGTCTCGTTGACCTCTTCTACTATATTCTCTATCCAATCCCCTTATTCGCATCACTGGTGCCCCTCTTTTATTTGTATTGGCCACAGAATCATTGGCTAGGAGCCACCATCTTTTGCTGCGGGCTGTTGCTCACCACTTACTGGGCGTCTGGTTTTGGCTTTGGCGATGTCGAGTTACTCACTATCCTAACGTTGTGGGTGGGCCTTGAACCCGTTTTGCGAATTCTCTTGGCGGCCTGTCTAATTTGCATTCTATTTCAAGGCATCAAAAAAATCTGGCCATCGCCTAAACAAGCGACGCGCCAGATTCCGTTTATCCCCTATATATCGATGGGTGTGGTAATTCTACTTCTACAAACACCGCAGTAATGATTATACCTTCTCTAAAAAGGTCGTCGTAGACATCACTTGCCCCATTCTCGGGAAAATATATTGCAAGCTGTGTTGGTGTTCAATCGCCGTGCTGGCGGTCATTGCATCTTCAATGAAGATTTGGTGATAGTTATGTTCAAACGCATCACGCGCCGTTGATTCCACGCCAATATTGGTGGAAATCCCACATAAGACGATGGTTTCAATCCCTCTTCTGCGTAATTGAAGGTCTAAGTCGGTACCATAGAAGGCTCCCCATTGGCGTTTTGTAATTTGATGCGCATTTTTGTAGTTCGCAATTTCTGCTAATAAACGTGTGTTCAATAGCGGTGATGGTTGGCGATAGTCAGGTGTCCGTTCCCCTAAATTAGGCGTTAGTTGATCTTGTCCGTCTGTGACGCCAACATTTACGAGGACAACAAAACCTTGGTGCGCTTCAAAGTCTTCGATTAGTTGTCGGGCGTTTTGAACGACCGTTTCACCCGCATGAGGTGCGAGTGTTGGGCGATCCGCAATGCCCGGCTGTAAGTCAATCACCACTAGGGCCGTTTTGGCATAATCAATGGTTGTCATCTGAAAGCTCCTTTTAATTTGGTAGACAAAAAGAGGCCCCGAGGGACCTCTTTTTAACGTGCATTTAAAGGCATATTCCTGCGCCTAGCGTCGTCCGTCGAATAAGCGACTGTGTCGCTTATTCACCAAACTATGCTAGTGCTCGGAATATAACCGCCTTTAATCGCACTTCTTTATTCTTTTGTTTCTTCTTGTTTCATTTGTGCTTCAATGTCACTGATTGAGTAAACATTTTCTGATACAGCACCGACTGTCTTAGGTTCCATATGACGATACTTCGCCATACCAGTACCAGCTGGGACAATCTTACCAATGATAACATTTTCTTTCAAACCAAGTAATGGATCGCTCTTACCGCGGATAGAAGCATCCGTTAAGACACGAGTTGTTTCTTGGAATGATGCGGCTGATAAGAAACTATTTGTTTCCAATGATGCTTTAGTAATACCAAGCAAGACAGGACGACAAGTAGCAGGTACGCCACCGCTAATTAAGGTATCGTGGTTACGGTCTGTAAATTCACTAATATCCATTAATGTACCAGGTAAGATTTCTGTATCACCTGGGTCCATGACACGGACTTTACGTAACATTTGACGGACCATAACTTCAACGTGTTTATCGCCGATTTCAATACCTTGCATACGATAAACCTTTTGTACTTCATGCAAGAGGTAGTTTTCAGTTGATAATACATCACGGACTTTAATTAATTGCTTAGGATCAACAGACCCACCAGTAATTTTTTCACCACGATGAATCATGTCGCCTTCACTAACAATGATGTTTGACGTATAAGGCACGCTGTATGAACGTGTATCAGTTTCGCCTTGAACCGTAATTTCACGTGTGTGTTCTGCTGGGTTTTCTTCAACAGCAATCACTTCACCCGTTACTTCAGTGATAGTAGCGATAGCTTTAGGATTACGTGCTTCGAAAATTTCTTGGATACGAGGCAACCCTTGAGTGATATCTTCACCACCAGCAACCCCACCAGTATGGAAGTTACGCATTGTTAATTGCGTACCAGGTTCACCGATTGATTGAGCAGCAACAGTACCAACTGCTTCACCAACTTCAACTTCTTCGCCATTAGCCATGTTACGACCGTAACATTTCTTGCAGACACCATGTTTTGTATTACATGTGAAGACGGAACGAATTGTCACTTCTTCAACACCAGCATCAACAACAGCTTGAGCAAGTTGTTCATCCATCAATTGGTTCTTAGCAACCATTACTTCACCCGTTGTTGGGTTAATAATCGTCTTCATTGGACAACGCCCAACAAGACGGTCATACAATGGTTCGATCATTTCATTACCTTCACGGAGTGAGTGAATAAGAAGACCACGATCAGTACCACAATCTTCTTCACGAATGATAACATCTTGTGCAACATCAACTAAACGACGTGTTAAGTAACCAGAATCGGCAGTCTTAAGAGCCGTATCAGTCATACCTTTACGGGCACCATGGGTAGACATAAACATTTCCATGACAGAGAGACCTTCACGGAAGTTTGATGTAACAGGAACTTCCATCATCCCACCATTAGGAGCGGCCATCAAGCCACGCATACCAGCAAGTTGCGTAAAGTTAGAGATATTACCACGGGCACCAGAATCAGACATCATTGAGATTGGGTTCGTTGGATCAAATGAATCCGTTAAACGTTGTTGGATATCATCTTTAGCGTCGTTCCAAATTTCAATAACACGCGCATGGCGTTCTTCATCTGTGATCAAACCGCGACGGAATTGTTTAGAAATCGTTGTAACTTTCTTATGAGCGTCATCAACAATTTCTTGTTTTTCAGGTAATTGAGGAACATCGGCAACCCCAACTGTTAAACCAGCATGAGTCGCTTGAACGTAACCTAAGGTCTTCATGTCATCCAATAAATCAGATGTCCGTTGAACCTTATATACCTTGAAGACTTGCGCAATAATATCACTTAAGAAACCTTTCTTAAATGGTAAGATTACGGGTGCACCAGCCAAGTAATCATGAATATCTTCACCGTTGTCGATGAAATACTTGTCAGGAACACCATTCATTAAGTTATCTGTTGTTGGTTCATTTAAATATGGGAAGTCAGCTGGCATGATTTCGTTGAACATCACTTTACCAACACTCGTTACCATAATCTTGTGACGTTGATCATCTGTAAATGGACGGTTAGCCATATCAGCAACTGATAAACCAATCCGACTGTGCAAATGAACGTGGCCAGTTTGATAAGCCATCAAGACTTCGTTTGTATCTTTGAAGATCATGCCTTCGCCGAGACGATTTTTTTGTTCAAGGGTTAAGTAGTAGTTCCCTAAAACAACATCTTGAGATGGTGTAACGATTGGCTTACCATCTTTAGGTGCCAAGATATGATGAGCGGCAAGCATTAACATTCTTGCTTCTGCTTGTGCTTCGTCAGATAAAGGTACGTGGATAGCCATTTGGTCCCCATCAAAATCGGCATTGTAAGCTTCACAAGCTAATGGGTGAAGACGGATTGATTTACCGTCAACCAAGATTGGTTCGAAGGCTTGAATACCAAGTCTATGCAATGTAGGTGCGCGGTTCAATAGAACTGGGCGTTCCTTGATAACATCTTCTAAAACGTCCCAAACATCGTCGTCTTGACGATCAATTTTACGTTTAGCATTCTTGATATTTGAAGCCATATCGCGTTTAACCAATTCGTGCATCACAAATGGTTTGAACAATTCAAGTGCCATTTCACGTGGTAACCCACATTGATAGAACTTCAATGTAGGGCCAACATCGATAACTGAACGACCAGAATAATCGACACGTTTACCAAGTAAGTTTTGACGGAAACGACCTTGTTTCCCTTTCAACATGTGTGAAAGTGACTTCAATGGACGGTTACCAGGTCCAGTAACTGGACGGCCACGACGACCATTATCAATCAAAGCATCAACGGCTTCTTGAAGCATCCGTTTTTCGTTTTGAACGATGATGTTTGGTGCCATTAAGTCTAACAAGCGTTTCAAACGGTTGTTACGGTTAATAACCCGACGATACAAATCATTCAAATCAGAAGTTGCAAAACGGCCACCTTCAAGTTGAACCATCGGACGTAAATCCGGTGGAATAACTGGAATAGCATCCATTACCATCCAGTCAGGACGGTTCCCTGACTTACGGAAGGCATCTAAGATGTCTAAACGACGGATAGCACGTGTTCTCTTTTGGCCTTGAGCTGACTTCAAGTTTTCCTTCAATTCAGCGACTTCGCCTTCAAGATCAACGTCTTGTAACAATTCTTTAATGGCTTCAGCACCCATTTTGGCGTTGAATTTGTTGCCATATTCATCTAATTTTTCACGGTATTCGCGTTCTGTCATCAATTGTTTCTTTTCAAGTGCTGTATCACCTGGGTCGATAACAACGTATGATGCGAAGTAAATAACTTCTTCCAAAGCACGAGGGCTCATGTCTAAGACAAGACCCATCCGACTAGGAATACCCTTGAAATACCAGATATGTGTAACGGGCGCTGCTAATTCAATGTGACCCATGCGTTCGCGACGAACTTTTGAACGTGTAACTTCAACGCCACAACGGTCACAGACGATTCCTTTATAACGAATCCGTTTGTACTTACCACAAGCACATTCCCAATCTTTTGTAGGGCCAAAGATTCTTTCATCAAAAAGGCCATCGCGTTCAGGTTTTAAGGTACGGTAATTGATTGTTTCTGGCTTTTTAACTTCACCATATGACCAACTACGGATTTTGTCTGAAGATGCTAAACCAATTTGCATGCTTTCAAACTTATTGACATCTATCAAAGGGCGACCTCCTCATTATTTGTAAGATAGTCAAGTGTTTTACGCACTCTACTAATCCGATATCAAACGCTTATTCTGCTGATGGATCTTCTGCACTTGCTGCTTGTGCTTTTTCAGCTTCTTGTTGCGCTTTCTTTTCTTCTTGTTCTTTTGCGTATTTAGATAAGGCATCAACGTTAACAACATCGTCATCATCGTCATCCATATCGCGCAATTCAATTTCTTGATTATCGATATCTAAGACTTTCATGTCTAAACCAAGTGATTGTAATTCTTTAACCAATACTCGGAATGATTCCGGTACACCAGGTTTTGGAATTGGTTCACCCTTAACGATTGCTTCGTATGTCTTCACACGACCAACAACGTCATCAGACTTGTAAGTTAAGATTTCTTGTAAGGTATAAGCGGCACCGTAAGCTTCAAGGGCCCAAACTTCCATTTCACCGAAACGTTGACCACCAAATTGTGCTTTACCACCCAATGGTTGTTGCGTAACAAGTGAGTATGGTCCGATTGAACGGGCATGAAGTTTATCGTCAACCATGTGGGCTAGTTTCATGTAGTACATGACACCAACCGACACACGTGTATCGAATGGTTCACCGGTACGACCATCATAAAGAATGCTCTTACCATCAGAAGGCATGTTTGCTTCACGAACAGCATCCCATAAATCTTTATCTTGCGCACCATCAAAGACAGGTGTTGCAACATGGATACCTAAGTTTCTAGCAGCCATCCCTAGATGTAATTCAAGAACTTGTCCGATATTCATACGAGAAGGCACACCCATGGGACTCAATAAGATATCAACTGGGGTACCATCTGGCATGTATGGCATATCTTCTTCAGGAACAACGATTGAAACAGTCCCTTTGTTACCATGACGTCCAGCCATCTTATCGCCGACTTGGATCTTACGTTTTTGTGTAATGTAAACACGAACCATCATGTTAACACCTGGTGATAATTCATCGCCAGCTTCACGCGTAAAGATCTTAACGTCTTGGATAATACCGCCGCCACCATGAGGTACTTTCAATGATGTATCGCGAACTTCGCGGGCTTTTTCACCGAAGATAGCGTGCAATAGACGTTCTTCAGCTGATAATTCTGTCACACCCTTAGGCGTTACCTTACCAACTAAAATGTCGCCGTCTTTAACTTCTGCACCAACACGGACAATCCCGAATTCGTCAAGATCCTTCAATGAATCTTCACCAACGTTAGGAATTTCACGTGTGATTTCTTCAGGTCCAAGCTTTGTATCACGTGCTTCTGATTCGTATTCTTCAATATGAATTGATGTATACAAATCTTCTTTAACTAAGCGTTCTGAAAGAACGATAGCATCTTCGTAGTTATACATATTCCAAGTCATGAAAGCGATCAATGGGTTTTGACCTAAGGCTAATTCGCCTTTTTCCATAGCTGGTCCATCAGCGATAATTTCATCAACATCAACGTGATCGCCTTTTGCAACGATTGGGCGTTGGTTGTAGTTTTTACCAGCATTTGAACGACGGAATTTCATTAATTCGTACGTATCTAATGAGCTGTCTTCACGACGAACACGAATAACTTTCGCATCGACATATTCAACAGTTCCGGCATGTTGTGCTAATAAAGCAATCCCTGAATCATGGGCCGCTTTATATTCCATCCCAGTCCCAACAAGTGGTGCATGTGGGTTAACCAAAGGAACAGCTTGACGTTGCATGTTAGCACCCATCAAGGCACGGTTTGAATCATCGTTTTCCAAGAAAGGAATGCAGGCCGTAGCGACAGCAACTACTTGCTTAGGCGAAACGTCCATGTAATCTAACTTGTCGATTGATGTTTCGATATTGTCATCCTTGTAACGGGCCAAGACCGTGTTATCAACGAATGAACCATCATCGTTTAATGGTGAGTTGGCTTGCGCAATGACATAGTTATCTTCTTCGTCGGCTGTTAAATAGTCGATCTTATCAGTAACATCATGTGTATCCCAACTAACACGACGATATGGTGTTTCAATGAAGCCATAACGGTTAACAACAGCGTAGCTAGCTAAACTATTGATCAAACCGATATTAGGGCCTTCAGGTGTTTCGATTGGGCACATACGACCATAATGCGTATAGTGAACATCTCGAACTTCATAACCGGCACGGTCACGAGTCAAACCACCAGGTCCTAAGGCAGATAGACGACGTTTATGCGTCAATTCGCCAAGTGGGTTGGTTTGATCCATGAATTGTGACAATTGTGATGAACCGAAGAATTCCTTGATTGAAGCAACAACTGGACGGATATTAATCAATTGTTGTGGTGTTACGGTGCTTGTGTCTTGGATTGACATCCGTTCACGAACCACACGTTCCATCCGTGATAAACCGATCCGGAATTGGTTTTGTAATAATTCACCAACTGAACGGATACGACGGTTACCTAAATGATCAATATCATCCGTTGAACCTAAACCTTCTTGTAAGTTAAAGAAGTAGTTCATTGAAGCGATGATATCAGCAGGAATCACATGTTTCACTTTGGCATCGATATGACCATTACCAATTAAGTTAATTTCTTTATCAGGTGTCTTTTGTGAGTAAACTTTAATGACTTGGAGTGTCATTGGTTCAGGCAAGACGCCTTCGTCAGAAGGTTGGTAAGTAACAGCTTTGAAGTCTTCTTGATCTAAATAAGGTGCCAAGGCATCCATTACTTGACGATCAACAAGTGTATCTTTAGCAGCAATTACTTCGCCTGTGTCAGGATCAGCCAATGTTTCAGCCAATGTTTGACCCAATAAACGTGTCTTCAAGCTTAATTTCTTATTGATCTTGTAACGACCAACAGAAGCTAAATCGTAACGTTTAGCATCGAAGAAACGGGCAAAAAGTAATGAACGTGAACTATCAGCTGTCTTAGGTTCGCCTGGGCGAAGTCTTTCATAGACATCTTTCAAAGCTTCTTCCGTTCTTGAGTCGTCAGTATTCTTATGGATATCTTTTTCTAACGTCAACATTAATGAATCGTTGTCGCCCAAGATATCGATAATTTCTTGATCAGACCCGTAACCTAAAGCACGTACTAAAACAGACATTGGAATCTTACGTGTCCGATCAATACGAACGTATGCAATATCCTTAGCATCTGTTTCAAATTCTAACCAAGCACCCCGGTTAGGGATGACAGTTGTGCCGTAAGTTGTCCGGCTATTTTTATCAATAGCACTGTTGAAATAAACACCAGGTGAACGTACTAATTGAGAAACGATAACACGTTCTGCACCATTAATAATGAAAGTCCCTTGGTCTGTCATCAATGGGAAGTCCCCAAAGAAGACGTCTTGAGATTTAATTTCACCAGTTTCATGGTTTGTTAATTTCAAAGTAACGTGTAATGGTGCTGAATAGTTGGCATCATGTTGTCTTGCTTCTTCGACCGTATATTTAGGTTCAAGAAGTTGATAATCAACGAATTCTAATGATAAGTTACCAGCAAAATCGTCGATTGGCATGATGTCATCAAACATTTCACGAAGCCCTTCGTCTAAAAACCATTGATAGGAATTAGATTGGATTTCGATCAAGTTTGGTAGTTCCAACACTTCTTTAATCCGTGCATAGCTTCTACGTGTCCGATGTTTACCGTAATTGACTAAGTGTCCTGCCAAATTGTTCACCCCTCTATAAGTTTTCCGCAGTACTTAATGTTACAAAAATGTGACAAAGATTAAGAAAAGATTACATTGCCATATTTTCGACTTTTTAAGCAGAAAAAAAACAAAAATAGTTGATTTGCTTGATTAAAATCAGCCTCACTATTTTTGTTTTCCATGAATACCGTGCTGGACAATAGATCAGCACAATAAATTTTTCTACGGATTTTCGCAGTTACTTGATAATATACCTTATTTCCTATAAAAAGTCAATCACTGACGCTCGTCGAAATAGGCCAATGCTTTGCCCCCATAAACCGTACCAGGACCACCCGACATCATGACGGCTGTGTTGATTGTTTCGATCACTTCATCCCGATTAACGCCTTCTTTAATGAGGCGATTCATGTGACTGAGGATGCAGCCTTCACACCGAGTCGCAATCGCAATCCCCAATGCAATCAATTCTTTTTCCTTCACCGTTAAGGCACCATCTTTGACGTTAGCCTTGTGCAAGTCACCAAACGCCCCCATCACTTCGGGCGATGCTTCTTTGAGTGCCGCGTATTCCTTCTTACCGGTTTGTGCCTGTTCTGAATAAGTCATCTGAATACCTCCTTGTTTTAATAACTCTACTATAACAAAGAAACCGTTTTTAGCAGTCTGATATGCATTTTTACAATTTCATCACATTACTTTTACCATCTTTACAGTAATTACGGGTCAATCTTTACACTGGCTCGCTATACTTTTGTTTGTACCTTAATTCAGGCTGGGAGGCTTAATTATGAAGAGAATGAGCACAGTATTACTATCAATCGGCACTATCGCCCTCTTATTAGCGGGTTGTCAAGGCAAACAAGCAAGTCAAGGTGATTCTAAAGCGCAGTCGGCTAAAATCACAGCGGTTGGATCAACAGCACTGCAACCCCTTGTTGAACAAGCTGGTGCAACTTATCAAACAAAACACGCTGGCATCGACATCACCGTTCAAGGCGGTGGTTCCGGGACCGGCCTCGCACAAGTCAGCGATGGTAGTGTCACAATCGGTAACTCTGACATCTTCGCAGAAGAAAAAGCTGGCATCAACGCTAAGAAGCTTGTTGATCACAAGGTCGCGGTCGTCGCAATTGCCCCCGTCGTGAACGAAAAACTCGGGATCAAATCATTAACACAGGCACAATTAAAAGACATCTTCACTGGTAAAATTAAGAACTGGCACGCAGTTGGCGGCCCTGACCAATCAATTACCGTCGTTAACCGCGCACAAGGTAGTGGCACACGCCAAACTTTCGAAAATCTCGGTCTTAAAACTAATAAAGTCATGACGAGCCAAGAACAAGACTCATCTGGTACTGTTCAAAAAATCGTGCGTCAAACACCTGGGGCGATCAGTTACCTCGCCTTTCCTTATATTAAGGATGGTTTGAAAGCTGTCGCACTCGATAACGTTCAACCAACCACTAAAAACGTCCTCACCAACCAATGGCCTATCTGGTCTTACGAACATGCTTATACTAAAGGTGCACCTAACTACCAAACAGCTAAATTCATCAATTACCTTCAATCTAAAGACGTTCAAAAAACACTTGTGCCAAAACTCGGTTACATCCCAATGACCCAAATGAAAGTGGAACGGCATGCTGATGGCAGCATCCAAGACGTTAAATAATGCTTCTCCAAAGGCGGCTAAAATTAGCCGTCTTTTTATATTGGTATAGACAAAAATGTTAAGCTAAATAATAAACTTAACATTCAATCGTAAAATTGGTATAATCTAAACTATCAGTATATGGAGGAGTCTTATTCATGATAAACAATAAAATGAAAACGCTATCCGATAAATACCCAACTAAAATGGCCGTCACTTCTGAAATCATCAATCTCAAGGCCATCTTAAATTTGCCTAAACCAACCGAGGCCTTTATGAGCGACCTGCACGGTGAATACGACGCCTTCCAGCATCTCATCCGGACCGGCGCTGGTAATTTGCGCCAAAAAATCAATGAACTCTTCTCCGGTGAGATGACACCCGAGACAATGCAAGCCTTCGCTTTTCTCGTCTACTACCCAACCGAACGATTAGCGCTCAAGCACAAGGCCCTTTCAGAGAATGAATTAAATCAGTGGTACCTGACGACTTTTAAACGCATGATTGACCTGCTTAAATTCGTTTCAACAAAATACACACGTTCTAAAGTCCGTAAAGCGATGGCCCCCGACTTCGTCTACATCACCGAAGAATTAATGTACGGCGATGTTGCCAATGTTGATAAAAAGCGTTACTTCCAAGAAATTACCGCGACCATTATTGAATTAGGCCAAGCCGACGCGTTAATCATCGCCACAAGTCACACGATTCAGCGCCTCGTTGTTGATCAATGGCACATCATTGGTGATATTTACGACCGGGGGCCTCATCCCGATTTGATTGTTGACCAATTAACCCAATTGCCAGCGGTCGATGTCCAATGGGGGAATCACGACATTCTATGGTTCGGTGCGGCCAGTGGTTCTGAACTTTGTTTGCTAAACTTACTGCGAATTTGTGCCCGTTACAATAACCTCGCAATCATTGAAGAAACTTATGGGATTGATTTAACCGACTTGGTCCGTTTTGCGGCCCAACACTATCAAGCTAATTCCGCCTTCATGCCGGTTGAAGATCCTAATCAAGGCCCACTAACGCGTGCGGAAAAACTAAAAATCAGCCAGGTCCAACAAGCGTTAGCTATCATGCAATTCAAACTCGAGTTAACGGTGATTAAACGCCATCCCGAATTCAACATGGATCACCGGCTCCTATTGTCGCAAGTCGACTTTAAGCGCCGCATCTTGCACCTCAACGGGCAGGAATATCCCCTAGAAAACACCTGTTTCCAACTGGTTAATCCTGAGAACCCCGAAGCTTTAACGGCGGAAGAAAGCCAAATCATCGCGGATTTACTGGCCGCCTTCACGCGTTGTCAGAAATTGCGTAAACACCTGACCTTTTTAATTGATCACGGTAGTATGTACCGCATTTACAATCAAAACTTACTCTTTCACGGCTGCTTGCCCGTCGATGCTGAGGGACACTTCCTGACATTGACCCTCGCTAATCAAAACTATGTCGGCAAACAACTGCTCGATTTCTTTGATCAACAAATTCGCTCGAGTTTCAACCACCCCTTACACCAAGCAAACCTCTCGACAGACTTATTATGGTATCTATGGACGGGGCCGTTGTCACCACTCTTTGGTAAGAACGCGATGACGACGTTTGAACGTTACTTCTGTCCAGATCCCGAGACCCACGTTGAAACTAAGAACGCCTATTACAGTCTGCGCCACGACGCTGATTTTATTCAGCAACTCCTCAGCGAATTCAATCTTTCTCCTGAAACCGGTCATATCCTAAACGGCCACACGCCGGTCAAAAAAGGCCACGACCCCATTATGGCTAACCGCCAGATGATTGTGATTGATGGTGGCTTTTCAAAAGCTTACCATCACACAACTGGTATCGGCGGCTTTACCTTACTCTATAATTCTTACGGGATGCAGCTGGTGACTCACCAACCCTTCACCACCAAGGCGGATGCGATTGCTAATATGAAAGACATCATCTCAACACGGCGGGTCATCGACCAAGTTAGCCAACGCCAACGAGTGAGTCAAACCAATATCGGTGCGGCCATCAAAACCGAAATCGAACAACTCCAAACATTGCTAACGATTCAACCGGATCATTAATAACACTAAAAAAACGCCCAGACAAAATCAATTTGTCTGGGCGCTTTTTAATGTTGCTGGTACTCACTTTTATTTAACAGTTGTTTTTTCTTTTTTACTATTAATGGTAATTTCACCTTTGGTAGCCCCAATTGTCACTGGTGTATCAGTCGTGATTTCACCAGCCAATAAGGCTTCACTCAAGCGATCTTCAACTTGCGTTTGTAATGCACGACGAATTGGGCGCGCACCGTATTCTGGATCAAAGCCGGCTTTAGCCACAACATCCATCGCTGCAGCAGTCATCTTGATCTTGACACCTTGTTCCGCTAAGCGGTTTAAGATGCCTTTGGACATAATCTTGACGATTTCACGCAATTCAGGTTGTGTTAATGAATGGAAGACCACCGTTTCATCGATTCGGTTTAAGAATTCTGGGCGGAATGACTTCTTCAATTCTTCCAAAATCCGGCCTTGCATTGCTTTGTAATCGGCAGTGACATCTTTGACCCCAAAACCAACTGACTTGTCATCACGTAAGGCTGTTGCCCCTAAGTTAGACGTCATGATCATGATTGTATTCCGGAAATCAACTTTCCGACCCTTAGAATCTGTCAAATAGCCATCATCTAAGACTTGTAACAAGATATTGAAGACGTCTGGATGAGCCTTTTCAACTTCATCAAAAAGAACAACGGAATAAGGTTTATTGCGGACTTTTTCAGTTAATTGGCCACCTTCGTCATAACCGACGTAACCAGGTGCTGCCCCGACTAACCGGCTCGTACTGTAACGTTCCATGTATTCTGACATATCAACCCGAATCAAGTTGTCTTCAGACCCAAACATGGCTTCTGCCAATGCTTTGGCCAATTCGGTCTTCCCAACCCCAGTAGGGCCTAAGAACATAAATGAACCGATTGGGCGCTTAGGATCCTTCAAACCACTGCGGGCCCGACGAATTGCACGGGCCACAGCTGAAATCGCTTCTTCTTGGCCAACAACCCGTTCATGCAAGACTTTTTCAAGTTGCAACAAGCGTTCGCTTTCTTTACGTTGCAATTGAGTGACTGGCACACCCGTCCATTGGGCAACGACTTGTGCGATATCTTCTGGTTGGACTTGAATATCTGTCCGGACACCATTTTCTTGTTCGGCTGCTTGGCGCTTAGCCATTTTAGCCTTAGCAATAATTTCTTTTTCGTGAATGGCAGCGGCTTTTTCAAAGTCTTGTGCACCAACTGCGACTTCTTTTTCTTTCGCCAACGATTGCAATTCAGTTTCTAAGCGATCGATTGGTGATTTTTGGTTAACAGCATCTAATCTGACCTTTGCAGCCGCCTCATCCATCAAATCAATTGCCTTATCAGGTAAGAAACGGTTTGTGATATAACGGTTCGCTAAAATAACGGCTTCGTGTAATGCTTCATCAGAAATTGTGATGCCGTGATGTTCTTCATAACGTGGTCGTAACCCGTGTAAGATTTGTTCCGCATCTTCTGGTGTTGGTTCATCAACCGTCACCGTCGCGAAACGCCGTTCTAAGGCTGCATCTTTTTCGATGTATTTTTGGTATTCATCAAGCGTTGTTGCACCGATTAATTGCAATTCGCCACGGGCGAGGGCGGGTTTCAAGATGTTTGAGGCGTCAATTGCGCCTTCTGCCCCACCAGCACCAATTAAGGTATGCAATTCATCGATAAAGAGGATTACTTGGCCATCTTCATGGATTTCTTCAATAATCTTCTTGAGACGATCTTCAAATTCCCCACGATACTTAGTGCCAGCGACTAATGAGCCCATATCAAGCATCATTAACCGTTTTTGTTGCATGTCGCTTGGCACATCACCGTTGATAATCCGTTGGGCAAAGCCTTCAGCAATCGCCGTTTTACCGACACCGGGTTCGCCAATTAAAACTGGATTATTTTTAGATCGACGCGCTAAGATTTGCACGAGTCGTTTAACTTCTGAATCACGACCAACGACTGGATCAATTTGATTTTCGCGGGCCATTTGGGTTAAATCGCGTGCCAATTGATTCAAAGTAGGCGTGCCTTCTTGATCAACCTTTTTAGCACTGGCTTTAGCGCGTTTCTTAGCAGTTGCAGCATCAATCCCCATCTTTTGGAGTAATAATTGACGTGTTTTGGCTAAACTGAGGCCTAAGTTTAATAGAATACGGGCCGCAATAATGTCATCATCGCGTAATAACGCTAATAATAGGTGTGCCGTCCCGATTTTAACTGAGTTAGCTTGTTGTGATTCAACGCGCGCTAAATCCAGCACTTGTTTGGCTTTAGGTGAGTATGGCAAATAGCCGCCCACACCCATGGCAACGATTGAATCACCATAACCGGTTAAGCGTTCAATTTCTTCCAAGACATCAGTGGGTGTCACACCGAGTTCACGTAGTGCGTTCCCAGCAATCCCTTCGCTTTCGAGGACGAGCGCTAATAACAGATGTTCCGTCCCTAATGCATGATGATTAAACTTCTTAGCTTGTTCTTGCGCTAACATTAAAACGTTTTTGGCACTTGGTGTAAATAGATTATTCATGGATAATCCCCCACTCTTTACTTAATTTCGTAACGTAATCTTTCTAAGACAGCAATTAGCATTCGTGCGCGTAATTGCTCTTCTAACTGCTTATCATTGACGGCTAATGTCTGCGCATTGAGCATTGCTAATACCAAATTCCCCTCTTTTTGCGATAAAATCTGCTCATCATAGAGTTTTTGGATAATAGCTAATGTATCGGCTTGCGAGATTCGATCCTCAACACTACCAATCAACGCTTCTAAAAAGTCGCGATCATCTAAGAATTGAACCTTAACGATGCGAATGTAGCCGCCCCCGCCACGCTTACTATTGACGACATACCCTCGTTGTTCTGTAAACCGAGTATTAATCACATAGTTGATTTGTGACGGGACACAGTTAAATAGTTTAGCAATTTCGGAGCGTCGAATTTCAATCTGCTCGCTGTCAGCCAATATTTTTTTTAAATAGGCTTCAATAATATCCGAGATATTCTGACTTTGCAAATAGATCAATCCCTTTTTTTCATTCTTCAGCGCTTATAATTCAGTCTAAAAATTTAACTTTGACTAACGTTGACTATTATTATAACGATTATTCGTTCAAAAGGAAAGTTTGAAGAACTGCACAAAAAAAGACTTGTTCGACAACAAGTCTTTGAGAGTCGGGAAAACAAGATTTGAACTTGCGGCCCCTACGCCCCGAACGTAGTGCTCTACCAAACTGAGCTACTTCCCGGAGAGTTATTTAATTATTTACGGGTACAAAAAAAGCGGAAGACGGGATTCGAACCCGCGACCCCCACCATGGCAAGGTGATGTTCTACCACTGAACTACTTCCGCATTTTTTATTAACTTTTTGTATCCAGTCGGGAAAACAGGATTCGAACCTGCGACCCCCTGGTCCCAAACCAGGTGCTCTAC
>ERZ794963.41-NODE-41-length-41876-cov-111.387891_pt1 | contig 41876 bp, 55 predicted proteins | sample MGYA00375740_ERZ794963 | MGnify/ENA primary metagenome ERZ794963 (study PRJEB30138, sample SAMN05968720) | food fermentation metagenome | isolation source: fermented_meat | host: inoculated_fermented_meat_time_40_first_replicate;inocula... | place: Italy... | reverse complement strand
GATGATTCTTGGGAGGAATTTATCTGATGTATAAAGAATACCAATTGAATGTGAACGAAATATGAAGATTCACAGATGAAATTAAGACGAATTGACGGCTTTTATGCGAAAGCAAAAATGCGAGGTAAAAAGTCGCTGAGTAGCGGCCCTTTACCTCGCATCTTTGGTTGGCCAGCTATTGGGAGATAGCGGCCTTGCAATTGAAGTTCTTGGGAGGAATTTCAATTGATTGCTTATTATTAGGATGGTTCTGGGAGAAAACCGACATAGGGAGGTATGTCGATTCGGGTTAATCAGATGATTCTTGGGAGGCGTTCATCTGATATAAGTAGAATAACAATTAAATATGAACAAAGTATGAATATTTAATTGCGATTGTTAGATAAATACGACTATCTTTTTGTAAGTGCTTTTATTTGTAAAAAATGTTAGCAGTCGCTACACTTTAGATAGTGATAAATTTAGGAGGCGTTTTAAATGGAAAAGGTATTAATATTAGGGGCGCATGGCAAGATTGCACAATTGACACGAGCACAATTGCTAGCTAAAACGGATGCGCAATTAGTGTTATTTCTAAGAAAAGCGAACCGACTAACAATCCAAGATCAACAACGCGAACAGTTGGTTGAAGGCGATGCTAGCCAGCAAGCTGATTTAGTCCAAGCAATGAAAGGTGTCACAGTTGTCTACGCAAATTTAGCGGGCGCTAATATTGAAGCGCAGGCTAAAACCGTTGTATCTGCTATGAAAGCAGCGGGGGTTAAACGCTTAATTTGGATCTCAACACTCGGCATCTATGACGAAGTTCCCGGGGCATACGGTCAGTGGAACCATCAAATGTTAGACGATGGTTATTTGCCAACATACGCAGCCGCCGCCAAAGTAATTGAAACGTCAGGGTTAGCCTTTACAATTATTCGCCCAGCTTGGTTATCTGATAAGGACGAAATCGATTATGAAATCACACACCGCACGGATGCCTTCAAGGGTACCGAAGTTTCCAGAAAAAGCGTCGCTGCAGAAGTTGTCCGTTTGATTCAAAACCCAACTGAAGCAGTTGGTGATTCATTGGGCTTAAATAAACCCAATACGGATGGTGACAAACCAGAATGGTACCGCTAAAAAAAGAAGGTCATAGCGACCTTCTTTTTTGTGTTCGATTTTCTTTTGACTGCGGTTAAGGTATGATAGACCAATCATAATCAAATTGAGGTGGCTTTAATGAACGAACCACAAAATCATTATACAAATGGCGTACTAATGACCTTAGCGGTGATGGGCACAAAATGGAAACCATTAATTTTATGTCATTTAGTGGATGGTCCCCAAAGACCGGCTGACTTAAAAAGAGCGGTTCAAGGAATCTCATCAAAAGTGCTGACGGATCAGCTACGAGAACTAGAGCGCGATGGGATTATTACGCGGACCATTTTTAATGAAGTACCACCACATGTTGAGTATGCCATTTCTGAATATGGACAATCATTGGTGCCCATTCTAGGCGTGATGGCCAACTGGGGTGAAGCCCGAATCGATTTTCTAAAGCAAAGCGGTGTAGCAGTCGATTTGACTTACACAGATCATGAAAAATATGAGCTTTAATGAAAAGACAAGCTGGTAAAATTTTTTTGAAATTGTCTTGATTAATTTAAGCTGTCATACCACAAAACTTACTTTAAAGTGCCTTAGTTAGTCGAAAGTGCGTAATTGTTTATTCTGATAAGCCGCCTATACTAACCTTATCAACTAAAAGTGAGGGATAAAAATGACAATTAAAAATAAAGTCGTCGTGATTACCGGCGCGTCAAGTGGGATTGGTAAAGAAACAGCTACGTTATTAGCAGCTAAGGGGGCCAAGTTGGTCTTAGCGGCCCGTCGTGAAAGTATGTTAGCACCATTGGCTGCATCGTTGACTGCTAAATACGATACGGAGATTATCTATCAAAAAACAGATGTGACGCAATTAGCAGATGTAAAAGCCTTGATCGATTCTGCAATCACTAAATTTGGGCGCATCGATGTGTTGTTTAACAATGCCGGGTTAATGCCTGTTTCAATGTTACGTGACGGTAAAGTCGATGAGTGGGAAGCAATGATTGATATTAATCTGAAGGGTGCCTTATACGGCATTAAATACGCACTACCAATCATGGAACAACAAAAGAGTGGTCATATTATCACAACTGATTCGGTTGCGGGCCATTTTACAGGTGAAGGTTCGTCTGTTTATTCAGTCACTAAATATGCGATGCGGGCTGTGATGGAAGGCTTACGAGTTGAAGAAGTTGGTAAAGGTATCAAATCAACACTAATTTCACCAGGGCATGCGCAAACTGAATTGGCCGCTAAAATTAGTGATCCGAAATTAAGAGAAGCGGTTCACAAGAGTGAATCAGAAACTGGATTGAGTGCCAATGATGTGGCTAACGCCGTGGTTTATGTAATTGATACACCAGCTAACGTGGGAATCAATGAAGTTATCTTACGATCGATTGATCAAAGAGATTATTAGTCAAAAAAAGCCGTGCTAATGCACGGCTTTTTTACTGTTCTTTAAGATAGGTAAACATGGTACCGATAATTTCTTTAGCATTAGAATCTGTGTAAACTGATAGTTTAAGGTCAATTTCGTCCAAGCCTTCAAGTAATGCTTGTTGCTTTTTAACGACCGCTGCTCTATGATTCAGCAGAAGCGTCTTGCGGGCTTCAATTGATTCTGGCCCAATCATGCAGTAGTCAATATATTGCTTGATGTCAGCAATTTTCATCTGTGTATTTTTTAAGCAACAGATTGTATGGATGAGAGACATGTCGGCATCGGTAAAGGCTCGGTAGCCGCTACTATCTCTTTTGACAAAGGGTAATAGACCTTGTTTATCATAATAGCGAATCGTATAGATTGAGAGGCCGGTTATTTGAGAAACTTGTTTAATTGAGTATGTCATAATATTTTTTCAATTCTTTCTTGCACTAGAGTATGGTCTATTGTTTATACTGTAAAGAAATCAAAGGAGATAGTCAATTATGAAAACTGCATTAGTAACGGGTTCGGATAAAGGATTAGGATTTGAATTGGTCAAGAATTTAAGCCAAAACGGTTGGCAAGTGATTTTAGGCGTCCGCAATTTAGAGCGTGGCAACCAGGCAATTAGTCAGTTAACATCATTAGGACTAACTAATCTGAGCCTCGTGCAACTCGATTTAATGGACGAGGTTAGTATTAAAGCAGCTGCTGTTGAAATTGAGCAAAACCATACACAACTATCATTACTAATTAACAATGCGGGTATTCCCGGCAAGGAATACGTGGGTTATGAAACGCCGATTGAGGATCTAAAAGCCACGATGCAAGTCAACTTCTTTGGCACCTATCTACTGATTAACCAATTAACGGGATTGCTGCATCAAAATCAAGGCACAATCGTCAATATTACGGTGCCAACTAATGCCAATCATCTTTGGAACCCACTCGCCTATAAAACAAGTAAGGGCGCTCAAAATGTGATGACGACTTCGTTGGGGATTTCGTTTGAACAACAAGCGCAAAACATATTAATTTATGCGATTCATCCAGGCATTATGTCGACGGACTTAAATAATAACGTCACGGGACCTTTCGTGCATTCTGCCGAAGTGGTTGGCAAAAAAATTATTCAAACGATTTTAAATAAAAAACACCGGTCGGGCGACTTTGTTGAAATCTATCATCAGATTCCAGATAATGCGTTAGTTCGCATGTTAGCAAAGCGGTTTGGGCCACAAGATTAGGGATACTTCCTGATTAAAAAAAGATTGTATTCTAAATCGAAGATATCTATAATGAAGCCTATTCTGTTAGAAGAGGTTACAAAATGTCATTGATTGGAATTTTAATTGTTATTTATTTTTGCTATAGCCAGTTTAAAGCAGAACGGCCAAGACGTTTCCGCTATCTTTTACTACCACTCTACGCGTTATTGATGTTTGTCACGACTTTTAAGCTGAACGCTACAAACCTGTTGTTGGCTACCGTTATTATATTATTGGGAATTGCGATTGGCACTTTTCAAGGTCGGTTTGCGCAACTGTCTTTAGAAAATGTTCAAGGTCAAACGAAAGTTAGCATTAGAGGTGGTTGGCCGTTTCTATTAGGCTGGGGATTAATCTTGGGAATTCAAATTTTGTTAAGTATTTTTTTAGCGCACCACCAAATGGATGCAGCAGAGCTCTCCCAAGAAGTTTTGCACAGTGCGCTAGAAGAATTATTACCATTTAGAAGAATTTACGCCTTTGACTGGTGGATTCTATGGGCCTTGTCGGGAAGTAGTAGTTTAGCCTATACCGGGATGTTGGCTTATCGATCACCAGATTTTTGGCAGGCAATTCGACGAAGATCACATCGAAAAAGTTAGAAAACCAACTAAATTAAATTTAATATTACGCAATAGTATGTAAGTTATTAATTTATAGAACGACATAGTCTAAGTTAGGACTATGTCGTTTTTTTATATTAGTATTCTTATTTTTAAAATGATGACTACCTTTGTATAGTAAAGAGGTTCAATGATATAAAAGGAGAGCTTACAATGAAAGCAATAATGCAAAATGATTTTTCGGGGATAGCTGGCCTTGCAATGACAACGATGGCTGATCCTAAAGTATCAGCGTTATCTGTAATTGTTCGAAATCAGTTTATACCAGTTTTACCTTATGATTGGTTGACCGGTGAGGGTGCTTTAAAAGCGATACGACCGGTTAAATTACCAATGGTTATCGGGTATGGCTTTGGCGGCATTGTTGAACAGGTTGGTCGCTTACGTAATCAGAAATTAGTGGGACGCGCAGTGATTGGTATTCAACCTAACGGTGCTGCCAAAACAATAATCAATTCGCAAGTACCACCGTTATTATTCAAGGTGCCACAAAATGTCACTTTACAAGCGGCTACGACATTAATTGGCGGTGGCGATGCGGCACTACACGCGGTGCAAAAAAGTTGGATTAACAAAAACGACATTGTTTTGGTTACCGGTGCTTCAGGAGGTGTGGGAACCTATTTAGTGCAGCTGTTGAAATTGGCAGGGGCAACAGTGATTGCGTTAGCCAGTTCTAATAATCTCGCCTTTGTTAGGACGCTAGGTGCCGATTATGTCTTGAATTATCAGACTGATTTACGCCAACAATTGCGAAATGTTCCGCAGCCTAATAAGGTGATCGATACGGTTGGTCAACAAGATTTATTAACTTTAATTAGTCAGCAGTATGAGACATTAGCCATTCTATCCTTATCAATCCCATTTTTTCGTCCTATGAAAATAAACCAGCACTTTGAATTTAGCAATGGTTCAGTCGGTATTAATGGTTATCAACAACTATTGGCAATGCTTGCCAATCATCAATTGCGCGCTCATATTCAGGCTGAATATAATTTTGAGGATATTAAAAAAGCCCATTTTGATTCGAAAAATGGGCATTCACAGGGACGGATTTTATTAAAGTTTTAAAATGAATGGGTTGTGATATCAAAAATTGTAGCGAGAGTCTCGCTTTTTTGATAAGCAACTTCAGCTGTTGAAGGTTGACTCAATTGTTCGGCAGCTTTAGCACAGACTAGAAAGAGATCCGCTAGCATGTAATGTGATTGATGTACAGTTGTCCAATCGATGCCTTCATTTGCAATTAACAATGCAGTTGCATATTCAGCATGTTCGAATAGGCTTAGACTATATAAATAGTAGAAACTGTTGATATTTTCATCAAAAGATAAGAGGCGGTTAGTTTTTAGAATGACACGTAATTGCTCGAATTTGGTTGTGTCGATTATTTGTGTTTCACGCTGTTCAATATAAGCGATTGCCGCTAGAATAAGGCCTTCGGTAGATGTCCACAAGCTCGCTTTAGAATGACTAGTTTCAGCTAAAGCGAGTTTCAGGTACCGTAAGCTATTAGCGACAGGTTGCTGTGTTTGGAAAAGCGCCACACCATAATAGTAATAATAGGTTTGTAAATCAACTTGGCGATGTAATTGTTGAACTAGTGAATCATCATCTAAATAGGTAAGTATTTTTGTGTATTGATGTTGGTTACAGAGCGCTTGAATGGTGGGTGCAAACTCTGGCAGGCTATCAATGACTAAGTAATCATGAAGAAGATCGTTAGTGATTGAAAGATGTAGACGTTGGCAAATTTTTGCTAGGAGAATAGCATTGGGGATGTAGGTGCCTTTTTCGATTTGGCTAATCATCGGCTGTGAACAAATATCAGCGGCCAACTGTTTTTGAGAGAGGTGTTGTGCACGTCTTTCGAGTGCAATTCGCTGCCCCAATGCAGTTACGATAGTTGTATCTGATATCAAGTTTAAGCCCCTTTCAAAATGTTATTTGCTTAAATTTAACATGCCCCAAATTAAAATAAAAGGGAGGAATTAAAATGCCAGTGTTATTAGTCATATTATTTATGATGCTTATTTTCAAAGCGACGTTGACCAAAGCCGCTGTCACTGTGTTAGGAATGTTACTTGGGGTTTGGTTAGTACGGATAGTGTTAATTGGATTAGTATTGCTTTTAATTAAAATAGTTGTACGAAAGACTCAAAAAAAGCGAGATGCCTAAGCATCCCGCTTTTATTTTGGATTAGAGTTGGTAATCTGGGTCGATAATTAAGACGGGTTTGATTGTTTCGCCCTTAATTGATGCTTCATTAGCAAGATTGATATCTTCGAAGCGATAGAATTTTTCAGTTTTATCAAATGGAAACATCCCTTGACGGTAGAATTCAATTAAACGAGGAATGTCGATTTGGGGGATTGAATCGCCCATGTTGACGCCAACGACTGATTTATCGTTAACGCATAAATCGTTCCAAGTATCGAGATCGATATGATTAGGGGTAACAGCGATGGTTGCTGAAACACCACCTTGGCAAAGTGCTTTGATTGAGTCTTCCATGACTGGTGTAATCCCAGTGGTATCGACACAGAAGTTCACACCGCGGCCGTTAGTGAGCGCTTGAATAGCTGCGACAACATCGTCTGTTTGGCGGCTATTAATCGTATCAGTGGCGCCAAGTTCTTTAGCGAGTGCTAAGCGTTCGTCGATAATATCGACTGCGATGACTTTTGTACAGCCAGAAATTTTACCGGCCATCATTGCGGCTAAACCAACGGCCCCTGTACCGAAGACGGCGATTGTATCACCAGGTTTTGGTTTTAAAGTATTTAAAACAGTACCACTACCAGTGACGTAGCCACAACCAAGAGGTCCGAGTTCACGTAAATCTAAATCATCAGGCACTTTAACGGCATTTCTTTCACGAACGACAGTCGTTGTGGTGAATGATGATTGATCAAACATATCAGCAACATGGTGTTCGTTTTCAGTAAAGTGAGAACTACCGTCTGGACGTACACCAGAAAGGTTATTTTCAGCATAATTTAAACATTGGGTTGGTACCCCTTTAAGACAGTTTTCACAAATACCACAAGCATAAAATGACAGAACGACATGATCGCCAACTTTTAAGCTTTGGACGTTTGAGCCAACTTTTTCAACAATCCCGGAACCTTCATGACCAAGCACAATTGGATAACCAATAATTGCATCACCTTTACGGAGTGCTTCATCAGAATGACAAATGCCACTTGCGACCATGTGGACTTGAACATCATCTGGATGGAGTGGGGCTAATTCAATATTATCTTTAATGACAAATGGTGCACCTTGTTGTTCAACGACTGCTGCTTTAATTTTCATGAGAATACCCTCTTATTTAAATATTTAATTCACAAATAATTATAACATTTTTGAAATCGTTTACAATATAAAATTAAGGCTATCAATTAAAAAGACGGAATAACTGAACCCTAAAGCCATCCGTGTTGTTCACGGTCCCAATCTTTTTTTAAAGTGCCGCTGACATAGGGATTACCGGTAATAAAATAACGATAAGGGAGTTGGCCACTGGCCGCTTCAGTATTAACGCCGATGCGGGGAGCCGTTGTAATGTGACGTGGGTGTTGCCGATTTGCAAGATCAATTGTTAACGGTGCGGTGTCCACATTTTTAAAAGTCAGTTGTTTATCATGAATTCCTAAGGCGCCCATTAATTTGCCGGGGCCATTAGTGAGGTTAACACCAGGTTTGTTCGGCCGATTGCGTTGCATCTGCGCCAAACCGTGAGTGGGTTCGATGGCCCGAATCAAAACGCCTTGTGGTTGATCCACAGCTTGCGTCACAATATCAAATAGGAAGAAACCGCGTAATTGGTAGATATAAATCGTGCCGGGTTCGTGATAAAGGGGTTCACTAAATGGCGTTCGTCGACCGTTATAAGCGTGTGCCGCAGTATCTTGAGCACCCACATAGGCTTCGGTTTCAACGATTAAACCACCGAGGGTCCCTTGGTGGCTCGTGTATAACAGGTGAGTACCCAGTAAATCACGGGCAATCTCGGTTGTGGGACGATTGGTAAAAAAAGACATTGGTGCTGATTGTATGCTTGTCATCTTAAAACCTCCAAACAAATTTATTTTAACACGGTGCTGCGAAGATGTGACATTTGTCATATCAAAATCATGACAAATGGGTCTAAGCGTGCGGGAGAGATTTCGCTATACTTGGTTTATTCAAACGAGGTGACTAAGATGATTGATATTCAACAATTAAAAATGCAATTCGATTCCCAAGTTGTTTTAGCAGGACTTGATTTAACTGTTCAACCGGGTGAAATTATCGGCTTGGTCGGTGCTAATGGGGCCGGCAAATCAACGTTAATTAACCTAATGCTGGGGCGATTAACACCGACGCAAGGTCAGATTCGTATTTTGGGCGAACAACCAAATGAAAAACACCACTTTAATCAAGTCGGCGCCATGACCCAAGGGGATGTGCCGCTAGCACGTTTAAAAGTAATCGAAGAACTGGCATTAGTGCGCAGTTATTATCAAACACCACTACCGATTGAAACGTTGTTAACACTTGCGGACTTAACGGAACACGCCCAAAAATTAGTGTCCCAGTTGTCAGGTGGTCAATTACGACGTTTATCATTTGCCCTCGCTATGGCGGGCAATCCACAACTTCTCTTTTTAGATGAGCCGACGGTTGGCATGGATGTCGGTAGTCGGCAGAAATTTTGGCAGCAGATTGATTGTTTGAAAAAACAAGGGAAAACGATTATTTTAACGTCCCATTATTTAGAGGAAATTGAGCACATTGCGACCCGGATTTTAATTCTTAAGGCGGGCGAATTTCAATACGATGGGGACTTTGCCACGTTACAACGCCAATTCAAGGATGCGCAAGTTAGCTTTACGACGACCGAACCTCTAGATAGGTTTACACAGTGGTCGGCTGTTACCAGTGCAAGTCAAGATGGCGCAAAAGTGACATTACAAGTTAGTGATAGTGATCAGGTATTAGCACAGTTGGCGTCGTTACTAAACACAAAAGTCCACGATATTCGAATTCAAGCGAGTTCGTTAGCCGATATCTATCGCGAAATAATGGGGGGAATAATAGATGAAGACAGTGATGACACAAACAAAAATGGATTTTAAGCGGGCCTATTTAAGAAATCCCAGATTTGCCTTTTTCTCTTTATTAATGCCAATTGGTTTTTATCTCTTGTTTACAAAAGTGATGAATCAAGGTCTAGTGAGTGCAAGTTTCAATCTACAATACATGGTTAGCATGACGACGTATAGTTTAATTCTCAGCAATGTTTTTACGTTATCGACGCTGCTTTATAATGATATGAGAGAGGGGTTGTTAGCGTTGATTAACCTGTCGCCAACTAGCAAAGCGACCTATTACACGGCAAAGTTGCTTAATTTAGGCGTTATCAACGGCTTAACCATTATCGTTATTTTTGTGGTCGCAGCACTTAGCAATCAGCTCCAATTAGCATGGACAACATGGCTATTAACAGCGGGGTGGTTGTGGCTAGCAAGTTTGCCACTTTGTTTGCTGGGCATTAGCATTTCGTTTTTAAATGATGATAATCAAATTCAGTTGGCGTCGAATTTACTCGCATTTCCACTTGCAATTTTAAGTGGTCTTTGGTGGCCGTTAGCGATGATGCCTAAACAGGTACAAGCCATTGGCCAGCACTTACCGGTTTACCCAATCAATCAAATCGCGCAGTCAATCGTTTTAAAAAAGACGGTTCACTTCGCAGATTATGGCGTAACGCTTGGTTGGACTGTGATATTAGTTGGGCTTGTCGTATACTTAAATCATTATCAAAAGGGAGCACGTCATTAATGTCTTTTTTTAAACGTTACATTGCAATGCCCCAACAATACGGCCTTTTTCCGTATGTTTGGTTACTCTTTTTACTTTTCCCAATCGCCTATGCGTTTCCGTTTAAAACATTGCGGCAACAGGTCATTATAGGTTTGGTGCTTATTTTTGTGATCGCGTACCGCAATAGTTATGTTGCCACTACGTATCGACCGTTCTGGTTGTTGCTCCAAATGGTGGTGAGTGCGATTCTTGCGGTGATTGTTCAAGCGCTCTATCTCAGCATTTATACGGCCTGGGTGTTTGGCTCGATTCCGATGCGCCGACGTAGTTTCTGGGGTTATTACGGGGCCTATATGCTGTCAATCTTGGTGCCCACTCTTTTTCTTTACTATTATTATGGTGGTCAGATGGGGCGTGATGATTGGGTTGGCTTAGCCGTCTATGGCTTATTCTGCATTTTATCCCCATTTGCGGCAGGTTCAATTCAACGTTATAATCGCAAAAATCGGCAGTTAATGCAGACCAATCAACGATTGACGGAAATCATTAAACAAAATGAGCGCCAGCGAATTGCCCGTGATTTGCATGATAACTTAGGACAATCGTTTTCGATGATTACTTTAAAAGCGGAATATGCGCGTAAGTTATTGGCTAAAAAACCGGATGCGGTGCCTGAACAATTATTGGCAATTGAACAAGCGTCCCGTCAGAATTTAAAAATGGTGCGTGAAATTGTGGCTGGCTTACGGCAAACGACAATTGCCGAAGAATTGATTAATCAAGAGCGTAATCTTAGCGTAGCGGGTATCATCTTATTAACCAAGGATGAAAATCAAATTGAAGGCTTGCCACAATCAAACCAACAAGTATTGGCACAATGCTTGCACGAAGCAGTGACTAATATTATTCGTTACAGTCACGCCACGGAGTGTTACGTGACGTTTGCGCAATCGGCAACGACTTTTCAGATGACGATTCAAGATAACGGCCGAGGCTTGAAAAAGGCTGACCAGTTTAAAAGTCATGGAATCGCAGGGATGCGTGAACGCTTGGAAGTGATTCAGGGTGAACTGACCGTTGATGGTCGCCACGGAACCACGTTAACGCTGACAATGCCAATCGCCACGGAGGTAAAAAATGATTAAACTTTATTTAGCAGAAGATCAACAACTTTTAAACACCGCACTAGCCGGTATTTTAGAGCTAGAAGATGACCTAACAATGATCGGGACCGCTACAAATGGCCAAGTCGCCTTGGAACAGATTGCAACCTTACAACCGGATGTCGCTTTACTGGATATCGAGATGCCGGGGTTAACGGGACTTGAAATCGCTCGACGATTGCATGAACAACAGCCACAGGTTAAGGTCATCATTTTAACGACCTTTGCTCAGACCAGTTATTTTAAACAGGCGATTAGCGCTGAAGTTGCCGGTTATCTCTTAAAAGACGGCCCCAGTGATGATTTAATCGTCGCGATTCACTCGGTGATGGCCGGCAAAACGGTCTACGCGCCAGAATTAGTGGTCGGCTTAACCAATCAACCGCAAAATCCACTTTCACAACGAGAAACCGATGTTTTGCAGGCAGTGGCCAATGGTTTGAGCAATAAAGAAGTCGCGAGTCAACTCTTCTTATCGGATGGGACCGTCCGTAATTACATGTCGACAATTCTCAGCAAACTAGCCGCCAGTAATCGGATTGAAGCAATCCAAATTGCGCGCCATAATGGCTGGTTATAACGGTCAGACTTTAAAATTGCATCGCAGTCGTTAATTGACTATGCTTGCAAGCATAAAGGAGGCGTCAATATGAGTTTAGAAAACTTGCATAAATGGGCATTTTTCTATTTTTCACCCGCATTTTCCCCTGAACAAAATACGGTTATTAATCGCAATCAAGCTGGTACCTGTGAAATGATTACGGTCGGTTTTGATCCAAGCGCTAAAACGGATGGCTCGGTGATTGAACTTGCCTTACAATTGAAGGCAGAAGGGGTTCAGTTTATCGAACTTTGTGGTGGTTTTGGGCCAACTTGGACGACTAAAATTAATGAGGCCCTGAACTATGAAATACCGGTGGGCGCGGTTATGTATGGCCCTGAATTCCGCCAACCATTATTTGAAATCATGCAATAAAACGTTACCAAGTAGAGATTTATCTGAAAATAGCAGATAAGTCTCTTTTTTAAGCCTTTTTTATTAACTTTCTGTGTGCGGTCCGGTATAATTCACTTATAAATTGTAAGAAGGAGGGGTACGATGTTAAAGAAGCGACGAACATTCATAATCGGATTGGGGGCTGCACTATTATGTAGTCTGTTCTTGATCCTCAATGTTGCTAATGTGCAGGCCAAACAAGTTTTACAGTTGGGTGCACAGGCGCCGCTTGATACGATCGATATCTCGACTTCAACGGGTTACGGTCAAACTGGTAATATTTTCGAAAGTTTATACCGACTCGGCAAAAAAGGTAAAATTGAAGCTGGCTTAGCAAAGAGTAGCCAAGTTTCAGATGACGGTTTAACATGGACTTTTAAAATTAGAAAAGCACAATTTAGTAATGGTGATCCAATTCGGGCCCAAGATTTTGTTTATTCTTGGCAACGGACGATTAAACCAACGACTAAATCGCCATACACGAACCTATTTAGTAATATCAAAAACGCCCCAGCGATTGCGGATGGCAAATTAGATCCGAAGCAATTAGGGGTCAAGGCTTTGGATAAACACACGCTACAAGTGATGTTAACCAAACCGGTTGCTTATATGAAAACTTTGATGGCTTATCCATTATTTGCGCCACAAGATCAAAAGGTGATTGAAAAGTACGGCAAGAAATACGCGACAAAATCAAAATACATGGTTTACTCGGGACCATTTACGCTTAAAGGTTGGTCCGGGACGAGTGAAGAATGGCAGTTCAAGAAAAATCCGCGCTATTGGGATCATAAGAAAGTGAAATTAAGTGCGGTTAAATTTACGGTGTTGGAAAATACCAGCACGGCGTTATATCTCTATCAAGATGGGCGCTTGGATTTAACCCAACTCGATAATCAACAAGTTGAAAATTATAGTAGTAATCGCGATTTCAAGCGTTATCCGTATGCGCAAACTTACTTCCTAAAATATAATTTCAACAGTGACAATCAACAGGTCAAACACATTTTGAATAATCAAGATGCGCGTCTGGCACTATCCTTGGCAATTAATCGGAAGACAATGAACAACCGCCTCTATGGCTTTAAAACAAATCCGGTCACGGGCTTTGTCGCCTCTGGTTTGGCCAACTCACCCGTTAAAAAGGTCGATTTCGCCAAATCACAAGCGGTGCCACATACGGTTGATTACGAACCAAAACTGGCCAAGGAATATTGGCAAAAGGCGCTAAAAGCAACTGGGATGAAGAAGGTGACACTCTCATTAACAGTTGATAGTGATGATCCGAATACATCTTATGTCAGCCAGTATTTAAAAGGGCAGTTGGAAGAAATTTTACCAGGCTTCCATCTCAACTTAAGAACGGTGCCTAGCCAAGTTGCAAGCAGTCGCGATCATGAGGGCGACTACGACATCCTATTATCCGCTTGGGGGGCCGATTTCAAAGATCCAATTTCATTCTTAGAAATTATGCTACCAGGTGCGGCTAATAATACCGGTGGCTTCAAGAATGCGGATTACCAAAAAAACGTTGATTTAGCGACAAATCAAGATGCTAATGATCCAAGTCAACGATGGGCTGATATGGTCGAAGCAACACAAGTCTTGAACCGCACACAAAGCCTGACACCGTTATACCAAAACGAAACCGGCTATCTCCAAAATCCAAAGGTCAAAGGGATTATCCATAATACTGCTGGAACGCAGTGGAGTTATAAGACCGCGTATATTAAGGGGCAATAAGCTACCAAACAGATTATTATTGTTTCAAGTGGCGCTATGCTAAAGTAAGGGTATCCAATTCAGAAAGAGGGTATTTTAAATGGCAAAGCAATATGAAACAACGATGATTAATGAAGGTGGCCGAAACGGATTTGTTTACGATCCAGAAAAATCAACGAAGTATGTGATTAAAGCGCCTGGTACAGATAAAACTGGTAAGAGTACCAATCCGGAACAACTTTTTGCTGCCGGCTACAGTTCATGTTTTAACAGTGCCTTGGAACTCGTTTTGAGCCAGGATCAGATTAAAGCTGAAACGACGGTTAAAGCAACGGTTTCACTTTATAATGATGGCCCCGCAGATTTCTATATCGGGGTTGAACTTGTCGGTCATATTGAAGGCCTCTCACCAGAAGATACAAAGCGCTACCTCGAAAAAGCCCACGAAGTTTGCCCATATTCTAAAGCAACACGTGGCAATATCGACGTTAAAATTGATGTCATGTAAGTTAAATATAAAAGCGCCGCAACAATCAGAAATTTGATTGTTGCGGCGCTTTTTTATTTTTTAAATTAATGAGCCCTAGTGTTCATCTGTAACCAATTCTTCAAATTAACGCCAACAATGCACAGTACCAAGCCAATGATGATTGTACTATAACCAGATTGTTGACTGGCGATGATTGTCAGTATCAGCATAATGAGGCCCGCGAGTAGTAGAGCGTTCTGACCGATTGAGATGGTGGCTTTGTGATAAGCCACTGAACAGAGCGCTGCAATACCAATCGTGAGGGCGGCAATTAATAGAATCGCTTGCCAATGAGGTTCCCATAAGCTAAGAAGTGCACCGAGTAAGTTATAAGTACCCACGAGGCCTGCTAGTGAATAATAATAATGAATTTGTGCATGAATAAAAACCTACCTTATATCAATAGTGATTTAAGTATCACATGGTACAAGCGGTTCTTTCAATTGAGTGGGCAGAACTTTACTATTTTATAAACAAATCAGGCGCCTTTTTTTACTAGATTGCTTCAGGTATACTAAATAAAAATCGTTATGTGGATTGGGATAATTGGTGGTGGCTTTGCGGTGATGATTATGTTGAATCTAGCTTATTCAAAAGGGCTGACCGCAATAGCCCAGAGACTGGGTGTGCCTTATAGCTATTACCATCATATGCATCATGAGCGGCACCACTATGAGGAACAATATATGGCCAATGATTTCGATGAGGTAGGGTTAATCTTAGGCGTTTTAACGGTCTTAGGTGGCGTATACTTATGTTTCAGTTTACTGGAAAATCAGGAGAAAAAACATAAGAAACGCGCAACCAAACAACATAATAAGCGACTTAATAAAGTAAAGAAACGTCACTAGTGACGTTTCTTTTTTTGATGCGCTTAAAAGAACAACTTGTCGCAGTATTCAGACCACTTATCTAGAAGTAGGGGACAAGCCAGCCACTTTGCCAGTAAACTGAGGTAATTGATAAGGAGGCTGTAGCGATGACATTACTGACAGCAACAGGGATTACAAAAAAATTTGGCACTAAAACTGCCGTTAAGCAGATTGATTTAACGGTTCAAACCGGCCAGCTAGTGGCTTTCTTAGGCCCCAATGGCGCGGGTAAATCAACCACGATTAATTTATTAACCGGTACGATCGCACCGACTGCCGGGACAATTAAAATGGCAGGTCTCAGGCCGGATAATCGCCAATATCAAAAGCAGATTGGTGTTGTTTTCCAAAAAAGCGTTTTGGATAATCAGTTGACGGTTTGGCAAAATCTCAAAAGTCGTGCTGATATGTACCAAGGCGTCACTTTAACACCTGAAAGTGAATTGATTACCGCTTTTGGTTTAACGTCGATTCTTAAACAAACTTACGGGACACTATCGGGCGGTCAGCGCCGGCGAGTTGATATTGCCCGGGCGTTGATTCATCAACCTAAACTACTTTTTTTGGATGAACCGTCTACTGGCTTGGACATTCAGACGAGAACTGTTATTTGGCAGACGTTAAACCAATTACGTCAGCAACAGGGCTTAACGATTATTCTGACGACGCATTATTTAGAAGAAGCGGCTGAAGCTGATTTTGTCTATGTTATCGATCATGGTCAGATTATTGCGGCCGATACGGTTGAGCAACTGCAAGCAACCTATGCACAAAGTCAGTTGATGATTGAAACCGATTATCCGGAAGTTGTTTTGGCCCAATTAGCACCAGAATGGCGTGTCTTACAAACAAACCATCAATTACAGATTGCGCTACCCGATGATCAACAGGCAATCGCTTTATTAACAAAAGTGCAGTCGGTGATTACCCATTTTAAATTTCGCCAGGGTAATATGGATGATATTTTTATGGCACTAACAGGAAAGGAGATTCGCTAATGATGGCTTTAGTTAAACGGCACTTAGCGCTTTATTTCGGTAACAAAAGTGGGGTGTTCTTTTCATTATTGGGCGCGTTAATTGCGTTTGTATTGTACCTCGTTTTTTTGAAGCATAATATGCTAGCCAGTTGGTCACAATTAGCGGCTCCACAGAAGTTACTTGATCCCTGGTTAATCGGGGGGACGTTAGCTGTGACGGCGGTCACCACAACTGCCAATGGCTTGAATCAGATGATTGTCGATCGCGAATCGGGAACACTGGCCGATCTAGCATTAACTGATATGTCCTTCATCGGCATTCAGTTCAGCTACTTAGTGAGTACCGTGATCATTGGCACCTTGATGCAGTTGGTCATGTTTGCAGCAATGGTTGGCTATTTTAGCCTCACGGATCAATTCGTGTTATCGCTAGCAGCAATCGTACCCGTTATGGGCATAATGTTATTGAGTAGTATTGTCTGGACGACTTTTAACGTACTAATTTTATCGTTTGTCACGAATCTGGATTCTCTAGGGAAAATCGGCACCATTTTAGGGACGTCCGCCGGCTTTTTTGCAGGGGTTTACTTACCGATTGGAGCTGTTCCGGTCGCCGCTCAAAATTTAATGAAAATCACGCCGTTTCCATATAATGCGGCTATCTATCGCCAAATATTGATGGCTGATCAACTAAAAACGACTTTCAAACAGGTGCCTCAATTACGTCATCAGTTTGAACAGACGTTAGGCATCGGCATTCAGTTGCAGCATTTAACCAGTTGGCAAGCAAATACCTTAATCTTAGCGGGCTTTAGTGTCGTCTTTGGCGCGCTCACACTGGTGTTTGCCAAGAGCAGTCGTCGCAAAGCAATCAATAAGGTATAATAAGCAGATAAAAGGTGGTGGGTGATTTGAAGGTTAATTTTGAACAAAATGAAGACTTGGCAGATGATGATATTCAAGTGACGGTTCAAGCTGCCCACCTTTCGCCGACGGTCATCGAATTGATTCAAGCGCTGGAAGCCCGCCAGCAATCGGTTGATGTTTATCCGATTACAGTTGATGAGCGGGTCGTGTTAGTGCCAACTGCCGAGATTATCGCACTAGAGGTCTACGGTAATGATGTGACGCTCTACACGGTTGAGGCGACCTATCAAATTCGGGGTGTTTTGAAGAAGATACTCAGCAAATTAAGCCAACAAGATTTCATTCAAGTTGCAAAAGGGGCCGCGATTAATTTGAACCATCTCCAATCGTTAGAGGCTGCTTTTTCTGGTAGTATGACGGCCTTTTTAACGAATCAGTTGAAGATGAGTGTGAGTCGTAAATACTTACCAGAGTTGCGACAACAATTAGGGATGTGAAAAAGATGCTGAAAGAAAGTTTAAAAAGTGCGGGGATTGGGTTATTGATTGGTTCATTTACTTTTTTAGTGGTCATCATGAGCCTCAATTCAACGATTACAATAACGCGTGCTAATATTCTAAGCAATTGGGTCATGAGTGCCTTGATTGGGATTATATCAATGATTTTTGATAGCGAAAAAATACCGTTCGCATGGGCGCTCTTTAGCCATTATTGTGGCGTTTTATTACTCGTTGGCTTAACTGGCATTTATAACGGCTTGTGGCCCATTTTTATAGCCCATCCAGTGCGCCATGTACTGTTTGTAACACTGATTTACGCCCTCGTTTGGCTAGGATTGCAAATTAGTAACTGGATTGATGTGCGCCGAATGAATGAAAAACTGGCTAAACGCCGACAAATGAAAAAATAAAAAAAGAAACGCGACTAAAATAACGAATCTTGTGATTCATTGGTTAGTCGCGTTTTTAGTTTAAACTCTAGCGTATTTACGGGCATCAGAATAGTTGAAAAATTCAGCTTTGGCGGTATAGTCGCCACGATAAACACTATTCCAGCCGGCTCTTTGACCATAAGCACCTAGGTCGATTAATAATTGTTCTTCAGATTTATTGAGATGAATTTTACCAAAGCCAACACTATAAATATAATTTGAGAGGCGGTTGACTAACGCTTCAGGATTCTTGGCAGTTTCAAGTGTGAGATAGACCTGGCTCAAAACATCGGTAATATCGAGAAGCGCGTTTGATTTATCTGGATGAGCCATTAGGCTGTTGTAAAGTGTGTGAATATTTTCTTTGACCATTGATTGATTTGTCATGTAAATCCCTCCATGGATTAATATATTTCATACTCGTTATAGTGCTCAGACAATATTTTGTCAATCATGATTAGTCGCTAATTTGACCTGACTGGTAAAATTTAAAATGTGCATTACTGTATCGATAACGTTTAACGTTTGAAATGAGACGTTAATCTTTTTTTTGAATATTGGCCTAATAATAAGTCATAATGAACGGATAAGATACTTAGTTGGCCAATTAAAGTATTGATTACTGATTAGGAGGATGCCTTTTGAGCTTATTATTAAAACAAACCCAGGAATACCAAAGAATTCTTTCTTTGGTAATATCAATGATCATTATAGCGGCCGCCTATTTGAGTCACTCACAAGCGGCTTTAGGATTTCTAATCGTTTTTGGTGTTGCTAGTTTAGGGGAGCATTTCTTACTCTATTCATCGAATGTCGAAAACAGTTGGACAGGGAAAGTAGATTTAATGATTAAAATCATTGGTCTATTCTATGTCCTATATAAATTTGTTGGGTAGTTAAAAGTTGGAATAAAATCATTTATTCCAACTTTTTTAGTTGTTATCGACTGTTGGCGGATGTTAGTTATTTTTAATAAGATAAGCTTGTGAATTATGTATAATTTGATTAGACTAAGATTAGAAGAAAGTATGATGATGTTTAAAAAACTTTCAGAAAAAATAGGGGTATGGTGAAATTTTCTTCGTGTTAAACGTAGATTTGATTGCCATAAGATAGGTTGTTGGGACAAATGTTATATACGGATGTATGGGTTTCTTTTTTACAAAATTTCGTTGCAATTTTATTGATTTTTTTATTGTATAGATATGTTCAAAGAAAAATAACATTTAAACGCATCGTAATGGACGTGCTAATAACAGTTATTTTTTCAATACTATATCTGTTTATTTCAGATGCATCCTTACTCGTGATGGTATTAATCCGGTTGGGATGGCACTTTCATCAGCAGAAAGAAAATAAGATTAAAACAACAGATAGTGCCGATTTAATTCTGATTATTGTTATTCAGTTATTATTAGTTGCCATAGGGACGATTATTAGTCAGTTTAGCATGTCGATTATCAAACATGATTTTAGCGTCAAAATTTTGAGTAGCAATGCTACTGAAATTACATTATGGGGCATCTTCATTGCCGTTATACTGGATGGTTTATTTTTAATTTTATTGAAAAATAACCGTCCCAAGTTACAACGCTTAAATCAAGAAATTACAGAATTTTCATTGGAAAATCAATACTTCAGATTTACGTTCGGTCTATTTTTAGCGATACAAGTTGTATTGGCAATTGGAAATCTTCAAGGGATAACAGCAACGATATTATTAACCATTATTATCATTTTTGGTGTCCTCATCGGGATGACATTTTGGCAAGTGATGCTTTTTTTGAAGGCTTATTCGATTCGCCAAGAAGCCAACGACCAATTTGTCCGGAATCAACAACTTCAAGATTATCTAGTCAATATCGAACAACAATACACCGAATTACGGCGATTTAAGCATGATTATCAAAACATCTTATTATCGTTGGAAAGTTTTGCTGAAAAGGGCGATCAGCAACAATTTAAGGCCTATTATCAAGAACTATTAGCGCAACGGCCAATTCAAAGTGAAATTCAAGGGGCAGTCATTGCACAACTTGACTACTTGAAAAATGAGCCAATTCGAGGATTAGTCATTCAAAAGTTTTTGGCGGCCAAACAGGCTGATGTCACTTTAAAATTTGAAATGACCGAACCAATCGAATTAGCGACGGCTAATTTATTAACGATTATCCGGATTATCGGTATTTTATTAGACAATGCCATTGAACAGGCTGTTCGAGAAACAGATAAATTAGTGAGTTGTGCCTTCTTACAATCTGAAGGCTTAATCGAAATCACGATTGAAAATACGGCCAGTCAAGTTAAGGATATCCAAGCATTTTCAGAGTTAGGCTATTCAACCAAAGGTGCTGGTCGGGGAACTGGTTTGGCTAACGTACAAGATTTGATTGCCAAACAAACCAATTTATTCTTAGAAACACAGATTGAAAATAGAAAGTTACGACAGACATTGATGATTACGGAGGAAACTTAATTTGTATCCCGTTTATTTATTAGAGGATGATTTACAGCAACAAGCGATTTATCAGCAAATTATCGCGAATACGATTATGATTAACGAATTTGCAATGACTTTAACATGCGCTGCCAGTGATACTGAGACATTGTTGGCGGCAATTAAGGACCAACAACGAGGTCTATTCTTCTTAGATATGGAAATTGAGGATAACCGCCAAGCCGGTTTAGAAGTGGCAACTAAGATTCGGCAGATGATGCCGTTTGCGCAAATTGTCTTCATTACAACCCACGAGGAACTGACATTGTTAACATTAGAACGAAAAATAGCGCCCTTAGATTACATCCTCAAGGATCAAGCAATGGCTGAAATCAAAAGGCAACTGATTGATGATCTGTTGTTGGCTGAGAAGCAAAATGAAGCAGCGGCGTATCACCGAGAAAATTTATTTAGTTATAAAATCGGTCCCCGCTTTTTCTCATTACCATTAAAGGAAGTTGTTTATTTATATACTGAAAAAGAAAACCCAGGGCATATTAATTTGTTGGCCGTTACTAGAAAGGTTACTTTTCCAGGTAATTTAAATGCGTTGGAAACCCAATATCCAATGCTCTTTCGCTGTGATAAAAGTTACTTAGTTAACCTATCTAATATTGCCAATTATGACAGTAAAACGCGTAGCTTAAGTTTTATCGATGGCAGTGAAGCAAAGGTCTCGTTTCGTAAATCACGAGAACTAGTAGCTAAATTAAAACAAATGATGTAGCGCATATTAACGTTTAACCGATAAAGTTGAACGTTAATATTTTTTTTACGCAGAAATGGCAAATTGAAGCATAATAGTTCTATAAATGGCAATTGAACTAGCCTGAAACAGGCCTATTCATAAATTAAGGAGAATATAAAAAATAGTGTTTCTTAAGAAAAGTAACGGGTTAATTATTATTTCAATTTTATTAATAATAGGTGGTATTGGTCTAATAATCATCTTAGGCAATGAAGATCGTTTTAGACTAGCGGATATAATGCTTATTATCGGGATAACCTTGTTTATTAATATTAAGTTCAAGGACCGTCATTAACGTGTTTGATAGACGTTTAAGATAAAAAATTAAACGGTGAAGTAAATATCATTAGAGAAGCATCTGAAGACTTTAGGGAGGGGAAGTTATGAAGAGATTATGCATATTAGCTTATCAAGGGCTGCCATTTCTGATTGATAATTTGGTTATCTTTAATAAGAAGGAACGGAATTTTGTGAAGAAGTTAAACAATAGAATCGATGAACTATCGATGAGTTGGCAAGTAGAACTTGATAGCTCATTTGGAAATATTAGTGATATTGAAGTCAAAGCACCGCAAGCCGTGTTATTAAAAAATGGCTTGCGATATCGTTTTAATACTGGCAGCTTCCCTAAAAATGATATCTATCAATTGGGAGCTTTAGAATTACAAGAAGGTGATATTGATGCCGTTATTTCTTTTTTGAAGCATTTAGAGAGGTAGTTTGAATTTCTTTGATACACAATTATTTTGTAAGGTATCAACTAGATACTTTATTAAAAAAATTAATATTTATATTTAAATGGAGGAGTGCATTAATAATGCGTTTAAAAAAGAATTTCTATAAATCATTAGATCTCTATATTGGTATTTGGGCCTTAATAACTAGTTTTACAGTATTCAATGAAACGATGTTTAGTGTTTCTTGGTGGTTGGATATTGTTGGTGTCATAATAGGGATTTCATTAATCGTATCAGGCTTATTTTTAGGCGATAAAGCTTAATTTTTGCGCCTTCGAAATAGTAATAAGAATACATACTAATACCAAATATTAACGTTTAACCGATAAAGTTGAACGTTAATATTTTTTTTACTCGAAAATGGTAATTGGCAGCATAATAGTGTCATAAGGGAGTTGGTTATATTGACAATTAATGATCAAGAACTATTCGATTTAATCGATGCAGCTTACAATGAAGATTTATCAAATCAACCACAAAAATATGAATACAAGGCAGCCTTATTAGCAGGTGCCAAGCGATTAATCGAAGGTGCAGATTCGCTTAGTGTCTGTGTCGATATCTACAATGCTTATCATGAAAATTACATCGTATCGATAAGCTTACCGCGTGCTAATCGCAATTTATATGGTTACATTCATCATAAATTAGAAAAATTAGATCGAAAACGATTACGCGATTTGAATTTAGGTTACGGTTTAATCGCCTCTTCAATGATGTTTGGCGGTATGCATTAAGAATAGGAGTTGGATAATATGAAATGGTATTCAGGTGGTTCAGAACGTAGTGAACAAGCGATTACAATAATTAAGGCGTTGCAGGATGCTTCGAAAGGACCTGCTTTACAAACTGTTTTAACGACTTATCAGGCAGAACTTGAAAGTAAAAAAGCAAGTGTGCCCTTGATCTTGAGTCGCTTAAATTTGGCAATTGCCAATGCGCTTCAAGAAGATGGTCTGACTTTATCGACTGCGCAATCTGAACAAGTCAAAGCACTAACGGCACTCTCTAACATTCGATATGGTTACTAACGGCATTTTTTAAGGGGAATTAGAATGACATTTAATCACTTTTTTTATAAAGCAATTGATTTTTATTTCGGGCTCTATCTTTTATTTTCAAGCTGGTCGATTATTAATGCAAGTATCAGCACCATTTCATGGTGGTTTGACTTCTTCTGTATTGTGTTGGGTTTGTGGTTAATTATCGAAAATTTAATCACTAAGAAGGGCTGATGATGTTTGTCGAATTGGAGGAAAAAAGTTGGCTAGTGATCAAGGATTGCTGAACATTTTGCGGTTAATTGAAGTCGCCTTGAGTGATCCGCAAGTAGCGGCAGATTACCAATTAGCGACTCATTTAAACAAGGGCGCAGCGGCTGTTAAAAATGGGTACTTGGATAGTCAATGCCGCAATGACTATCAACAGGCGATTAATTATTTCTTGATGGTCAACGGCTTTAAGGTTTCACCGGCCCTGATCCAATTAATGTCGTTATAAAATACGGTACAACGATAAATATTTAAAATTTAATAAGGGGTTGGGACAAAAATAACTTTTGTCCCAACCCCTTTAATGATTCGCTAAAAATGCGACGACTGAGCGTGTACTGAGTGTTGATAGTTCTAGTGCGCCAAGTTGGTAGATTTGGTTTTGATCAAAATCGTGCCGCTCAAATTGGTGCTGTAAGCCATTTTTTAGAATTAAGGCGGCGGGCTTTTTGGCCTTAATGGCCTGGCTGTCTCCAAAACTTTCATCTAATGAAACATGCCAATCCAATTGTTTGGCGGCAAGCGCGGTGTTTAAGTGCATCACAAATTCCTGCTCGTGGTGACTGCTAAAGTTGCTCCCAATAATTAAGGGAAGGGTTGTATAGACTAAAATGGCTTCTTTCATTGTGACATCTCCTTGTTTTATAGCTATCATATGCTATTATACAACTATTGATAGCGCTTTATATATAAAAGGAGGTTTTGATAATGTTTGATAAAACGTATTTTGATTTCTTTAAGCATATGAGTTTAACAGGTGATGGCACCAGTTGGTATTTATTGGCGTTGAAGACGCCGTTAGAGGCAGCATCAGTCGTTGAACGGCTTCAAGGGCAGTTCAACCAAATTCGTTTATATGGTGAAGGTTATAGTATTCGAAGCAGTTTGGGACAAGCAAAGGTGATTGAACTAATTGAACAATCTTTAAATTTAAAAGTTGAGCAAGACTTCCAATTAGTCAGTCTTTCGCAGTTTAATGCGATTGGACGTTAAATGTCGATAATAATGAGAAGCTGCTAATTACCATATGAAAACGTTCTAATAAACGCGGGATTCCCTTTGACAAGTGGGCCAAAGAGGACTACATTTAAATTGTGAATGATAGTACAAAAGGCACTAATATTCATGTTCAGGATTAATCAATATGGAAGAGGTGGCCATTATGGCAACAAATAATTTAGTTTTGAAGACAGCTGACATTTGTGATATTCGTGATATTGAAGAGGCGCGGGCAACAATCAAACCTTACATCCGGGAAACACCATTAATTCAATCGATGTTTTTAAGCCGGAATGTCGCTAAGGGCAATGTTTATCTGAAATTAGAAAACATGCAATTAACAGGCTCGTTTAAATTTAGAGGTGCCAATAATAAAATTAATCATTTAACTGAAGAACAACGTCAACGTGGGATTGTAACAGCATCAGCTGGTAACCATGCACAAGGTGTCGCATTAACCGCTAAGTTATTGGGAATTGATGCAACAGTTGTTATGCCAGAAGAAGCCCCAATTGCTAAACAAGAAGCAACAGCTGGCTACGGTGCTAACGTTGTCTTACACGGTGCAACGTTTAACGATGCACGTTTATACATGGAACAATTAGCAGAAGAAAAAGGCATGACAATCGTTCATCCTTACGATGATCGTGAAGTCATGGCTGGCCAAGGCACAATTGGTCTTGAAATCTTAGATGAAATTTGGAATGTCGACACAGTAATTATCCCTGTTGGTGGGGGCGGCTTAATTTCAGGTGTGGCAACAGCTTTGAAATCTTTCAACCCATCAATTCACATTATCGGGGTTCAATCTGAAAATGTACACGGGATGGCGGCTTCAATCGATGCTGGCAAAATTACAAGTCACCATGATGACTTCACATTAGCAGATGGTACAGATGTTGCTATTCCAGGAGACTTAACTTACCCAGTTGTTCAAAACCTAGTAGACGAATTCATCTTAGTCACTGAAGACGAAATCGCAATGGCAATGACTGACTTGATGCAACGGACTAAGATTGTCACAGAAGGTGCTGGTGCATTACCAACAGCTGCCTTATTAAGTGGCAAGATTGATCCTAAGTGGCTTGAAGATAAGAATATTGTTGCGATGGTTTCAGGCGGTAATGTTGATTTAACACGGGTTTCAGGGATTATTGAACACCTCTTCAAACCAGCAGACACAAGCAAGGGTGTTGTTGGATAGGTTATTTAAAAAAAGGTATCGCGAATTTTCGCGATACCTTTTTTTGACGTTTATCGAGCAATTATTGACGTTCATTAAAATTGACCAACAGTTAAAATCGATTATGGCATACTAATCTTAAATCGAAAAATTAGGTGGTTTGAAATGGTTACTATGAATCGCGTCTGTTATTTCATTTTGTTAGTTTTATTAACCAGTGTGATCTATGTTGAAGAATTATTAGGGGTTAGCAATCATTATCTAGCCCAGCATGAAATGCGGTTTATCGTGTTTGATTTAATCATGTGGGGGCTTTTATTGGCCTTGTTACTGGTTATTTATCGTCGCTTGTCAAAAACTAACGGGCCAGAAGTAGCGGTCCCAGTGATTAAGAAGGTTGGGATTATATTGCTTATGCTAGCAGCGAGTTACTTGTTAAACTGGTTTGATCAACAGTGGAATCCACTAGCGTTACCACAAAATCAGGTGGTGATTGATCAGCGAATGCAGGCAGCGCCTTATTTAACAACAATCGGCAATGGCTTAATCGCACCAACAATTGAAGAGCTATTATTTAGAGGACTCTTTTTCAATTTCTTTTTTCTGAAGAAAACCAGATTCAATAGTTTCTTGAAGATCGTTGTTTCAGGATTGGTATTTGGCAGTCTGCATGAAATGGCAATTAATTATAATTGGTTGATTTATTGTGCGATGGGCTGGATTCTAGGGACGACCTATTTCTGGACGAAGGATTTAAAGTGTTCAATGATTCTGCATGCGGTGATTAATTTGCTTTAGTTAATCGGTTGGTCCGCATCTGCAACAATTTCGAGGTGGTTGCCAACGAAATCGTGGTGAGGATAATGAAGAAGGTCATTGGTAATAATGGCGCTGGCATTTGAGCACCTGAAAATTTCAGGATAATCGTGGTTAGCGTCGTGAAAGTCGATAGGATATTCAGGATTAATAATGAGAGCTCGTAGTGACCATCTTGTTTAGAGAGAATGTGGCCTGAGTATAAAACGCCAACAGCAAGAATAATATATAAGAAGTAAAAACCTCCAAATAAAACAATGAAGCCACTAGGTGATTCCTTGGCCATTTTGAGAATCGTTTGATCAGTAAAAACCGTGATAATTGTGGTGAGAATTTGGTAGGCAACATAGAGGGTTACGAGGTAGATTAGTGTCGGAATATTGCGTTTCAATTTTTGTTTGAGCAATTACTTAGTCTCCAATCGAAGTTTTTGGTACTGTTAGTTTAGCATGTGATTAACGGTAAACGCTATAAAAAGAATGGCGGCGTAACCGAATTCATTTGTAATAATTATTATCTGCGTTATAATTAAGTTGTACAAAATAGACAAGGAGTGATCAGTGTGAAAATTATTGTTGTCGGTTCATCCCATGGTGGGTTCGAAACAGTTCAAGAAAGTTTACTAGATTATCCGGATGCAACAATCCAATGGTACGAACAGGGCGATTTTCTATCGTTCTTATCCTGCGGGATGCAACTCTATTTAGAAGGAACAGTCAAGAATGTTGACGATGTTAGCTATGCAACGCCAGAAGGCATGCGTGCTAAAGGTGTCGATGTTCGTTTACAACAAGCTATTACAGCCATTAACGCTGACCAACATACGGTTCAGGTTAAGGATTTAAAAAATAACACAACTCGTGAAGAAAGTTACGATAAGCTCGTCTTAAGTGTCGGGGCTGTGCCATTTGAACTTCCCGTTGCTGGTCGCGATTTAGCTAACGTTTATGCAATGCGTGGTCGTGATTGGGCGATTAAGCTCAAGGCCAAAACGGTTGATCCAACTGTGAAAAACGTTGTTGTCATTGGTTCAGGCTATATCGGTATCGAAGCTGCTGAAGTCTTTGCCAAAGCTGGTAAAAACGTGACAGTTGTTGATGTCTTACCACGTCTATTGAGTTTATACCTCGATCAAGAATTTACAGATGAATTAACAACTGAAATGCAAGCCCATAATATTTATCCAGCAGTCGGTCAATCTGTTAAGGAATACCGCGGTGCTGACGGTAAAGTTACTAAGGTTGTGACGGATCAAGCCGAATATGATGCCGATTTAGTTATCGAAGCTGCTGGCATTCGTCCAAATACAGCTTGGTTGAAAGATGTGCTTGATTTAGACCGTAGTGGTCGGATTAAAATCAATGAATATCTACAAACGAGTCAACCTGATATCTTTGCGGTGGGGGATGCAACGGTTGTTAAATATGCACCTATTGGCGAAGAAATCCCAATCGCTTTAGCAACGAATGCCCGCCGTCAAGGTCGCTACGCTGCTAAAAACTTGGTCACAGCTGACCAACCAGTGCCAGCTGTTTCCGGTTCGTCAGCCTTAAGTGTTTTCGATTATCACTTTGCTTCAACGGGAATTAAAGAAGGGACTGCTGATAAGTCAGGCGTTAAGACCCAATCCGTCGTTGTTACAGAAACTTATCGTCCTCATTTCGTCCCAGCTGACGAAAACCCAGAAGTTAAATTCAAATTAACATTCGATCCTGAAACAGGCCGGATTTTAGGCGCACAAATCATGTCTAAAGCAGACGTCACAGCTAATATCAACGCTATCTCATTAGCCATCCAAGGCAAGATGACGGTTGACGATTTAGCTTACGCTGACTTCTTCTTCCAACCTGGTTTCGACCGGCCTTGGAACATCATGAACGTTGCCGCTCAAAAGGCACAACGTTTGATGCATTAGTAAAAGCGAAGCGCGTGTGTCATAAGTTGGATATCTCCTGAGGATTAATATTAGACTATTAAAAAGGTGTTGCGGTGAAATTAATTTTTACCGCAACACCTTTTTTATTTTGCAAGATAATCGCGTATAATAAAAGGAAAGTGAAGGAGCAAACAAAGTGTTGCTGGTTTATCCCATGGCACTGTCGTTCTTTTGTTATTTGGGGAAAGATATGTTTAAGAAGAAGTAGGAAGGTACATGATGCAACTTAATTTATGGCGTGCTTTTAAAAATGCCTTTTTCTTTTTAAGCACAATAGTGATTGCAAAAATTATTTTTAAGTGGTCAGCTTTTCGTGAACTCTATGCAGGCGGTAGTACGGAATTAGGAGGAATGGGCATTAGCATTATTTTTCTAGGTGTTTACCTAGGGCTATTATTATTATTGACCTTGCTTATTTTCGCTTATCTACAGGTAAAACAATTATTTAAAAAATAGGGTATAAAAAAACGACCAGTTAGCTGGTCGTTTTTTGCGTTTAGAGCATTGGTAAAATAATAGTTGTCCATAGCCAGGACAGCGGCATGATGACAATCATCGCCGGTATCATATCCGCGGTCGGAAACATTTTTAGCTGGACCATTCTAAAGCCAGTTGCGAGCATCAAAACACCACCAGCGGCCTTAAAATCAAAAATCATTGAAGGGGTTGTGAGGGGGGTAGATTAAGTGTGCTGCGAAGAATAGGGCAATAAAGATCACGAATTGCGGAATGGCAATTAATGAAACGACAAAGCCTAAGTTTGCGGCGAAAATAGCGGCCGTAAAGAAATCTAGAATCGATTTAGAAATTAGAATCGTGGCATCGCCATTCATCCCTTCAGTTAAAGAACCATAAATCCCAGTACCACTGGCACAGAATAAAACAATGACGGTAACGAGGGTTGCATCAAATGTTTGCCGATCCAAGCCAGTTGGTGCATTGATGAAGCGCGAGATGAATTTTTGCATTTGTACGGCACCCCGATTAATCCAGTCACCTAAGTGAATCAATAAGCCGAAGCCAGTCCCGATAATAATGGCAAAAATCACGGCTGCCATGTTTTTCATAGGTGCAATGGCGTAAATCCCCATGGTCATTGAGCAAACCCCAAAGGCCATATTGAGTCCATCTTTAAAGTTGGCGGACATCTTTTTACCGCCCAAAGCGCCAAAAATACCGCCTAATAAGACGGATAGGGCATTAATCATAATTCCAATTGGCATAATAGCCTCCCATAGATAATTAGTAGGTAAATCAATATTTACCAGTTTACTGGTTTAAAAAAGGCGGAACAATTCCAATTTTGTGCTAAAATATTCCAAATATGAATACGTTGGAGGAAAGCGAATGGATACTCGAAAATTGGCAACATTTATCGACTTAGCGCAAACGTGTAATTATAGTCGAACAGCTGAAAACATCTTTTCAACTCAGGCCACGGTCTCAAAATATATCATGGCGCTTGAAAAAGACTGGGGGGTCACGTTATTTACGCGTGACCACAGAACAGTAACGTTGACGAAAGCGGGCGCGGCCATTTTACCGGGTGTTAAAACCTTAATTCAAGCGGAGCAACGGTTATTACAAACCATCGATCAGCAGATTAATCAAACGGACCAAACATTAGTGATTAAGGGTATTCCAACGATTTCGCGCTACCAAGCTTTTCAGTTAATTTTTCAATTTAATCAGCAACATCCAGAAATCAACCTCAAGTTTAGTGAGGCAGAGACAAATCAATTAATACCGTCTTTAGATGATGGCCGGGCGGATATCGTGTTTACCCGTTTATTTGAAAAACCACAGGCTGAATATGCGGTTTTAGGCGAGGAGCGGGATTATTTTGTTGCGTTGATGGCGCGTGATAATCCACTCGCACAGCAGACCGCATTGACCGTTCAAGATTTAGCCCACGAGCCTTTTCTACTATTGGATGGGGCGACAAACGTCTTAGCACCGGTGATGCAGACCCTCGAGCAAGCCGGTGTGGCACCGCAAATCGTCTATGAAGGCCGGCGAGTTGATTTAATTTTGGAGATGCTGAATCAAAAAATGGGCGTTTCAATCATGATGAACCATTCTTTTGACCTAGCGGGTTACGAAAACGTGGTTGCCGTCCCGATTCATCCAAAACAATACAGTCAGTTAGCCTTTATTAAACGCCAAGCAAATCAATCAGAGTCAGTGCGTTTATTCTGGCAATTTATTCAGGAAAATTAGAAAACGCATCTATTCCAATTTAGAATAGATGCGTTTTTAGTTTGAATTGTTCGCCTGCGCGCTTTGTTTAATAATGGTTGTATTCAATACGCCAAGGAGGCTTATTTATGAGTGAACAACCTTATGATTTACGTAAAGTATTGGCTGAAATCAAAGATTTACCAGGCCAATATCATGAAACGGATGTTGAAATTGATCCCAATGCTGATTTAGCGGGTGTCTATCGTTATATTGGTGCTGGCGGGACAGTCATGCGGCCAACAACCGAAGGCCCAACAATGATGTTTAATAATGTTAAAGGCTTCCCTGGAAGTCGTGTTTTAATTGGCTTGCAAGCTTCACGCCAACGGGTCGCAACGATTTTACATCATGACTACAAAACGCTGGGTCAAATGTTAAACGAAGCGGTAACCAAACCAGTTGCCCCCGTCGAAGTGACACGCGAACAAGCACCAGCACAAGAAGTCGTTCATTTAGCGAGCGATGCTGATTTTGATATCCGCAAATTATTAGCAGCACCAACCAATACAGAAGACGATGCTGGCCCATATATCACAATGGGTGTCGTGTATGGTCATAGCGTTGATCACCAACAAAGCGACGTTACGATTCACCGGATGGTCCTTGAAGATAAAGATACAATCGGGATGTACATCATGCCCGGTGGTCGCCATATCGGTGCGTTCTTAAAAGAATACGAGGCAATCAACGAACCAATGCCAATCACCATTAACATTGGCTTGGATCCAGCGATTACCATTGGGGCTACTTTTGAACCACCTACAACACCACTTGGTTACAATGAACTCCAAATTGCCGGTGCTTTAAGAAATGAAGCTGTTCAAGTAGTGCCTGGTGTCGCTGTTGATGCCTTAGGGATTGCTCGTGCTGAATGGATTATCGAAGCCGAAATTTTACCAAACCAATCAATGCAAGAAGATATTAATACGAATTCTGGGTATGCGATGCCAGAATTCCCTGGTTATAACGGTTCAGCAAATCCTGCCGTAAATGTGATTAAAGTTAAAGCGGTCACCCATCGTCAAGATAATCCAATTGTTCAAACGACAATTGGTCCTTCAGAAGAACACGTTTCAATGGCCGGTATTCCAACTGAAGCATCAATTTTGAGCTTAGTGGAGCGCGCTATTCCAGGTAAAGTATTGAACGTCTATAACGCCCCTGCTGGTGGTGGGAAATTAATGACTATCATGCAAATTCATAAGGATAACGAAGCCGATGAAGGGATTCAAAGACAAGCTGCGTTGCTCGCCTTTTCAGCCTTCAAAGAATTGAAGACGGTCATCTTAGTGGACGAAGATGTCGACATTTTCGATTGGAACGACGTGATGTGGACCATCAATACACGGTTCCAAGCCGATCGGGACATCATGGTCTTAGAAGGTTTACGGAATCATCCATTAGATCCATCTGAATTACCAGAATACGATCCAGCTCGGATTCGTGTGCGTGGGATGAGTTCTAAGTTAGTATTAGACGGGACTTTCCCATATGACATGCAAAAGAGTTTCAAGCGTGCGCAATTTAAAGAAATCACAGATTGGCAAAAATATTTAGATTAATTAGAAGAAAAGGGGAATAATATGCGTAAAATAGTCGTCGGTATTTCGGGTGCCAGTGGGACAATTTATGGGATTCGTTTGCTAGAGGCATTACACCAAGTGCCAGATGTTGAAACACATCTGGTCATGAGTCGCTGGGCCAAAGAAAATTTAGCCATCGAAAAAACTGGGTACACTGAAAAGCAAGTCGTGGCGCTAGCTGATTTTGTCCATCCAGAGCAAAATATGGGCGCAACAATTGCCAGCGGTAGTTTCAAACACGATGGCATGGTGATTGTACCCACTAGCATGAAAACTTTAGCTTCGATTGCAACTGGACTTGGTGAAAACTTGATTGCCAGAGCTGCCGATGTCACTTTGAAAGAACGACGACCATTAATTATTGTGCCCCGTGAATCTCCTTTTAATCAGATTCACCTTGAAAATATGTTGAAGTTGGCCCAAATGGGTGTGGCGATTGGTACCGCCGATTCCAGCTTTTTATAATCAACCACAAACGATAGATGATATCGTCAATCATACGGTAATGAAATTATTGGATCAACTGCATATCGAGACCAACCTTGGTTCACGTTGGGAGGGGTTAGCTAATGCACGTCAAAACGCTCGCTAGTACCGAACAAACCGTACAATTTGCGGTCACTGAAACGGATTATACAATGCACTTAAAATTAGAGCGCCAAACGTCTGATTTATTAATTCAGATTATCGGTGGCGACGTGCCCCATTACGGCGTCATCACGACGGTCGATAAAACGGGTAAGGCATTGACCACGACACTTCCTAGCCGCCCAGGACATGTCCATCAAGAAAAAGTATTAATTGATCAGGTTTTAAAAACTGTTAAGCCACTGATTACGAATAATGCGGTCTTAGTGTCTGGGATGCACGTCAATGAGATTACACCGGCGCAAATGCGCGCGGCAATGCCAATGGCACATGAACTAGGAGTCGCTTTAGCCAAATGGTTAAAAGCACATCCAGATCAAACCCAAGTGGTTACCTATGCTAAATAAAAAAAGTCATCATTTTAATGATGACTTTTTTTATTATCCAATACCCATCACATAAAATGCTAATTTATCGGCGTAATGCGGTTTTGTGTGTTGGTTTTGGGCTTGTTCAACTGCTTTGAGATTATCGGTGATCACGCCATCCGCACCAAAATACATCATCCGTTGGACTGCCTGTTGATCATTGGGTGTCCAAACAAAGACGGCTTTCTTTTCTTGATGCGCCGCTTGAATAAAGTGCCGGTTGACAGTCGTCATTTCAACCGCGTAGAAATCGGCGTGTGAAATGGGTGGCCCGATGAAATTAAAGGGCAGGATATAACCGGTTTGAATTTGCGGTGCTGCTTTTTTGACATCTTCTACCACTTGCCAGTTCAAGGACTGCACCATGTGATCGTGAGTTTCAATGTTAGTTTGGTATTTAGCTAGGAATTTTTGCACTAAGCCTGGATTATCGGTAGTTGGTGTTTTAATTTCAATCAAGAGTTTTTGATGGCGTTGGTTGGCGAGTGCGAGATAGTCGTCAAATGACGCAATTGGTGCGGTGCGCTTATGTTCGCGCACTGTCATATTGGTGAGTTGCGCCAGTGTTTTTGATTGCGGTGTGCCTGAATGACCAGTTAACGGCGCCAGCTGAAAGTCATGAAAGACAACGAATTGATGATCTTTGGTCAGTTGGACATCCATTTCCACGTAGTCGGGTTTTAAGCGGTGCGTTTGGTTGAGCGCAGTGAGTGAATTTTGAACGCCATTTTTTTGAGAGACACCGCGGTGTGAGATGCTGATTGGTTGTTGAATTGATACGGCGCGAAGGTAATCCCAATTGTAAAAGCCGGCACCAATTAAAGTAACCGTTGCTACTAGCAATAATAAGCCGCTATTGAGGGGGACACTCAGTTTGAGACTAGAATAGTTGATTGCAGGCCGATTAAATTGTGAATCGGATAGTAGATAATCAACCAGTACGAAGAAGATGGCGACAGTTGAGAGGACCAGGTTAATGAGGACGACCACTTGTAAAAGTGTCATGAGTAGAACTGCACTTTGGAAACCGACGCTGGTATGGGTTTCAATGAACGCCTGAAGCTGAATTAATAAGAAGAAACTAACGGCTGTAAAACCAACGAGGCCCCCAACGATGAGTAACAACCGACCAACTAGGGTTACTAATTGGTGATGCGTAAAGCGCCAGCTCGTCCGTAGCGCTTTTTTTAACGACATTTGTTGAAGAATGATATTGGGGAGGGTGAAGATGAGGCGCAAACCAATATATAACAAGCTCAGATAAATGAGGAACCCCAAAACGGCAATCAGCCGTCGATTGGTGATGATGTAATCTAAAATAAAGGCGGGCAATTTAAATTTTGTCAATAAATCGGAGTGATAACCCAAACCGCCCAATGGGATAATTAGGATGTAATAATATAGGAAGAAAAAAATGGTGCCGATGCGCAGATGCGTAATTTGGGCGACCGTCATCTTAAGTAATGCTTGCAGGGCCAGTGGTCGTTTAATCTGAATAAAATACACACTTAATAGTAGAAATGTGAATTCGAAGAAGGCCAGTAATAAAATCAGTAGTGCAATTCCCACGAGCGCTAGAAGCGCAAAGGGGTGCTGGTGAATAAGTACGGGCAGATTGCTCAACGCTAAAAACTGAATCTGGTAATGTACTAAAATGAAGTAGCTGGCTTTACTTAAAAGCGGTAGGCAAATTAAAAGTAAAAAGCCATGCATTAATAAAACACTGCGGAAATAAGCTTGGCTTTGTTTTAAAAACGTAAAGGTATTTAAAAATAACTTTTTAAAATATTGCATTAATATAGAAGCTCCTCAATAGAAACGTTTATAAGGACTATTGTACAACAAAAGAAGGGTTGAGTAACAATCGCTACTTAACCCTTCTTTATTAATCATTTAATGAATAGCGTAGTTTCATATGGTTAGCGCCGGTAGTTACCATTTTTCCAAGGAGCTGATTGAGGTTCATGAAGTAAGCATCAGCGAGCGCTTGGTTAGCGGCAGTGAGTTGCGCGGTGCTATTTTCCGGATTAGCTAAAATTGCGGCGTCCGTTTTGAGTTGAATCTTGCGACAATCAATTAATGCTTGGGCTTCAAAAGCATCGCGGAGTCCTTGATAACGATTGAAGTCAGTATCTCCGAGTAGGGCTGTTAGACGATTTAACCAGTAAATATTGTTAGGATCAAAGCTGGTTTGTGTCTCACGATAAATGGCCGGCGTCGTATTTGTATTGGCATAAAATGGCACTAAACCGTTAAAGGTGTTGGGGCCAAATGCTAACCAATGAATCCCGGCAATCGCTTCGGGGACATCGTTGCGAATTTGCAGAATATGCGTTTCTTCATTTCGATTTAAACCGATTGTCCGGTAGTGTTGACGGTCATCTTTTGAACCTGTGCCATAAGGATCAAAAGGCGTGTTCTCGAAATGAGAACTGAGGGCCCATTTAACGGCTTCAATCGTTAGTTTTTTAGTGGGGACCATCATGAAGGGCAGTTCTTGATCTTCATAGTCACCCTCATCAAGACCACCAAATGCTTTTAAAATGGCATAAGCGCGGGGATTATTATAATGAGAATCCTTGATGGTTGCTGTACCAAAGATGTGGCGGAGGTTTACTTGATCTTCATCAGGATTGAGATGGTATTGCGCAATTAGACTTGGTAGATCTTTTGAGAATAGCGTATTTGGTGAGGCAAAATCGAATCCAGCAATGTTGAGACGATTAGGCGCAACAACAAAGGCGTTATCTGGGATACGAATTGCTGCCCAGTGATGCCCGCCGATTGTTTCTAAATACCAAACTTCATCGTGATCGGAAAAAGCGATGCCGTTGGTTTCGTAAGTGCCATAGGTTTCAAGGAGTTGACCTAAACGTAACACGGCTTGGCGAGCTGATTGGCTATAAGGCAGAACGAGCGTTACGAAATCCGCTTCACCAATCCCGTCATCAGTTAGCGGATCAATCGCTAAGATATGGGGATTGTTGGTAATTGTTTCGCATGCAGTCATCGCGACGTTGGCGCTATTAATGCCGGCACCAGCCCAAATACCATATTGATCATCGGCATCGGGTGTCGAAGTGTAACGTAACGGACTTGTTGGTAGTTTGATTTTGAGCCCATTAATGGCTGAGGTGTAATCAACGGGTTGATCGGCTGGTTGAATAACGCAGAATTTTTGCGGATTAGGCTTGTTGTAGCCATCCTCATTTCTAGCGATAAGGGTTGAGCCATCAAGCGAGGCCTTTTTTCCTACTAAAATGGTTGTACAAGAACTGATTCGTTTATTCAAAAGAAGGACTCCTTCAAGGTTTATTATTCATTATAAGCCAATCGCTAGGGTAAAAGTCATTAAAAAGTGAGTAACTATTTAAAAATAGCGATTACTTTGGTATAGTGTCAGTATAAAGTTAAAGGGATTTACGAATAGGATGCTTTTGGGGGGAACAAGATGGCGAAGTACAAAAAGGGGCCAATTATGACGCAATGGGAATCTGATTTTTCAAAAGCGCGTGCTAAACGTAAGAAGACACTAATCATCCAGGGGGTGGTTTTAGTGTTGATTGTCGTTGGTGGATTAACTTGGTTTATCAGAAATAACAACGCTAGCCAAAGCGTTGCCCAAAAAGGGTCAACGCAATCGGGCGTTTTTTACCAACCCTCTTCTGAACGGACGAAAGCGGCCAGTGATGAAGTTGTGATTAATGAAAAAGATTTTAAAGCATCGGCCAGCAGTGCTGCTGCAGAAGCCGATAATCAAGATGGTTGGGATGGTGTCTATCCAGATAAATACGTTAAAGGGGCACTGACAACCGATTATATGAATCTTATCGCGATGAACAATAGTGGGTTGCGCTGGTTGCAGGGGAATGGCTACCGTTTATTGACGGAAAGTGAATTCTTCAAAGAAACCGGCCAAGCAGCACAAAATAAACAAAAAACTGACATGAAAAAAGTTGTCGTCAGAGATCCGGGCACGAGCTTACCCGCTTTAAACGATGCGTATGGCCATCCGCGCTACTCATATTTCTGGGCAACAAAAGCTCAAAAAGCCATTCTGGGACAAGTTAAAGTTAATAACCAATACCTTTTCTTTGAAGTAGGAAATAGTTTCTTTGATAAATAGGACAACAAAAAAGCCCCGTCGATTTGATAAAATCAACGGGGCTTTTTTCTATGGGATATATATGCGCCACCCGGGTGTTGCACCGGATATTCTGACAAGCATTGATATATCGCTATTTATATGGGCTTGCTATGAATTTGAATCGTGTATGAATGTCCTTTTGAATGTCTTTTTTCTAAAAATCTAAGAAATTAACCAGTTTTTGAACAGCTTCTTTACCTTGTTTTTCGGTAACGTGAGTATATATATTTAAGGTTGTTTGAGCATCCTCGTGGCCCAGTCGTTCTTGAACCTCTTTGATAGATGCCCCAGCACTGAATAGAGCGCTAGCATGGCTATGCCTAAAGCCGTGAACGGTGATACTAGGTAAATTAGCGCCACTCTCGTTAGCATCGCTTATAAGCGCTCTTAGCCACTTGCTAGGGGTGTTGAGTGATTTAAAAGTATTCTTTGAGGTTGCAAAAATTAGTTGATTGCTTTTATTGATGTTGAAGCCTAACATTAGATACATACGGCGTTGCTCTAAATGCCACTTTTTTAAATAGAGTAGGGTACTTTCATCAAGTGAGATGGTGCGAGTACCCTTTTTTGTTTTGGTTGGTTGAACCAATAAACGCCCTTTGTCACCGTGAGTCAACGTCTTGTTGATGTCCATGGTGGCTTTTTTAGTATTCAAATCATCCCAAGTAAGTGACAGGCACTCACCGCGTCTAATGCCTGTAAAAGCCAGTACCCGAAATAATGTATATTTCTCTAAATCGTTTACCGGATCAATACAGTTGAAGAATGTTTTCAGTTGGTCTTTATCCCAAAAGTTTATAACATCTTCTTTATCTAGCTTCTTTGGCATTGTAACGCGCGTACAGGGATTATCTTTAATATAGCCCTGTAAGATAGCATATTTAAAAATCGCGTTGGTATAGTTAAACCAAGGCTTAAAGCTGTATTCCGTTTGTTTAAACCACTTATTTAATGCCGTTTGAATCTGACTAGTGGTGATCGTCCTAATACGATATTTACCAAAAGCGGGGATGATATGATTTTGAAACACTTTTTTCTGTTTATACATGGTACTTTCACGAACAGTATTGATATAACCAGCCCACCACTGCTTGTATACATCTTCAAACGTTAAGTTAATGGGTTGCTGGTCTAATTGTCCGCTATCGGCTTGTAGCTCTAATTTGGATAATACTAAGCGCGCTTCTCTTAATGTGTCAAAGCCACGGCGTGTTGTATATCGTTTCTTGCCGGTTTGTTCGTTGATACCTAAATAAACTTGAAACTTGTAGAATGTTTTACCATCTTTTTGATACTTGCTGATTGAAGCCATCGTTTATTGTCCTTTCATACGCACGGGGCAGTGTGGTATGTAAAAGGAACGTTTAAAAGGCTAATGTGATTGTTCGTCTGCCATGATTCGTTTAATTTGTTTATCAAAGTCGGAGTTGATTTTTTGCGTTTTATTGAACTGATCGTATTCAAGGGATGCTTTGGCTTTAGCATTAGTTATCGAAACAGAGCCGTTATTAGGCAGTACCTTATATTCTTGAAATTCTAAGAAACGATCAATGCTATTGGCAAATTCTTGCATGGTAAAGGTGTTGCGTCGTTCTATCAAGCCTTCAATATAATCAAAGTAACTGGAAACGGTTCGTTCAAGTTGCTTGATTTCTTGCTGGTCTAAGTAATTCTTGGCTACTTGGGTATCTGATTTCAATATTCTACCATCTGGAGAGTGTTTCCACGTTGTTAACCCCATGTTAGGTTGATTGTGATTAGCATGGCTACTAATGATTTCAGCACCAGTTTGGCCAGTGATTGCATAATGAAATTTATTTTGAACGGTAGCATAGAATTTTCTAGTAACCGGACTGTTTTTATCATAGTCGGTACTAATTTCTTGGAATATATCGGTGATTTTAAACCATATACGCCGTTCACTTGCACGAATGGAACGAACGCGTTCGAGTAATTCATTGAAGTAATCTTTATCTAGCAAGTTAGAACCTTGTTTTAAGCGAGCATCATCAAGTACAAAACCTTTTATCATATATTCTTTAAGTGTTTGAGTAGCCCACTGGCGGAAGTGCGTAGCTTGAACGGAATTGACACGATAACCAACTGATATGATGGCATCAAGGTTATAGAAGTTGGTTTCTTTTGATTGTGTTTTTCCATCTATAGCACCATGTTGAGTGGTTGTTACACTTTTTGTAATAACCACTTCTTTATCTAGCTCGCCAGAGTCGAATATATCTTTTAGGTGACGGCTAACCGTTGCAATACTAACACCGAATAATTCAGCCATAGCCTTTTGAGTAGTCCATAACGTTTCATTACTGATAATCACGTCAATACTGATATTGCTATTATCGGTTTTATAGAGTAAGAATTTAGTTTCGTTATTGGTCATTTTGGGTGTCCTTTCTTTTGAATGCTTACATATACATGACGTGAAAAGCAGGGATTTTAATAAAATTTTATATGAGTAATTATTTTACTATCATTTAAACCAATATTTAGGGGCTTTTCTAGATGATTGGCTGGACCGTCAAAAAATGGTTTATATGGGATATCGTCTGTAAAATTTTTCCGAGTCACTTCATGGGACGTGTATATTCCGGAAAGTTCAGAGCCGAATACTTTATCAATAAAAAAGATATTATCTAGCGAAAATATATCTTCATTAAATAATGTAAGTTCATCTGATGTAATCTCATAACGGGGATCAAAAATTCTTTCAATACACTTATCAAAAATGATACCTGCAATCGATTGTTGTTTTTCATTTGAAATACTACTAAAAATATCTTTTGCTTCATAAATAACGTCGGATTTATCAGTAAAACTGATATCGGAATAGTAATCAATAGTCTTTTTTGGTAAGAGGTGGTCATCAACTACATCGATAGCGTTATATAAGTAATCTAATGTTAATTTATAATAGCTGCTGTTAATCTTTTCTAAATATAAAATATGAATTTCTTTAGTTGAAGAATTTTTAAATTTAAATTCAGTTTCGGAAATAAAAGAAAAATTAGATAATTGTTTAAAATTAAAAATTATTTGTGCTGAATCAGAAACATCTAACATTAAATCTGATAAGTCTATTTTTAAATAATCGAGAAGAGATTCTATAGTTGCTAATTGAACCATTTTTGATTCATTATTTGCTATTGAGGTTAAAGAAGCCCGATTAATACCAGTTTCGGTTGATAATTTGTTTATAGATATGTCTTTATCATCCATGATTTCTTTTAGATTAAAAATAATCATTAGGGGTCTCCTTTTAGTAGAATTATATGTTATAGATAGCATACAATTTGTGAACTTATTTGACAAGAGGAATAAAAAAATGTAAGATAATGACGTTGTATGGTTTAAGTAACAAGTTGATATGTTTATATTCCAAAAAAGGAGATGTAACCAGGATGCGGACTAAAGAAATACCACGCTATATGACTCTTGTTCAGACTAAAGAATATTTAAATATCGGTAGTTACAATACTTTGTATAAGTTGATCGATAAAGGCTTGAAAGTTTCTGTTATTGGTGGAGTAAAGCGGATAGATCGACAAGAAGCCGATAGATTTATGCAATCTATGATTAAGGAGGACTAAAAATGCCACTAGAAGTGACGTTAACCCAGCAGGCAGATACGGAGCTTAGAAAGCAAGTTTACAGCATTATAACGGAAGCTATCGAGAATGCGCGCCGTGATAGTGATTTAGATAAGCCGTTTCTAAAGAAGGGGGCTACTGCTAAATGGTTGGAGGTTGACCCTAAGACAATTACTAAGATGGTTGCCGAGGGGTTACCGTGCCACTATACGGCAGGTGTCCAATTATTTAATAAGCGAGAAGTAGAACAATTTATCTTAGATCATAAATTATAAAAAGCACGGGGCAGTGTGGATGTTTTGCTTAGCTTAGAACAATAAAAAAGCATCCCTATGAGTTGGGATGCAGGAAGGCGGTTAATATTATGGCAGTCTTACCAACGTGGTTAGATGCACTTATATGGATGTTTGCAGGTGCGGGCATTTACGGCATTACTAGTAACTTAAAAAAATACTTTGATCTATAAGGAGCATATGGAAATGAATAAACTAGATGAAGAATTTGAAATGTTAATGGATGAAATTAAGTTTGACTATGAAGCACTTGCAGGTGGTAGTACAGTCACCATGGATGGCAAAGCAATCCCAAACAGTCAAGTAGCTGTTAGCCTTGCTAAGAATGCCAGTCGTTTATCTGAAGTTCTATATTTATTAGAAGAAATGGAAGACTAAATATGAAAATGGGTACAAAAAAACTCACTAGCTAAACTTTGGACGGTTTCTAGTGAGCGATATAGCTTAGACAATGGCTATTTTTGTACCCGGCTCCTATGTCAAGAATCCGGACATAAAAGTACGAACAAATTTGACTTTCAAT
>ERZ794963.40-NODE-40-length-42296-cov-10.704387_pt1 | contig 42296 bp, 60 predicted proteins | sample MGYA00375740_ERZ794963 | MGnify/ENA primary metagenome ERZ794963 (study PRJEB30138, sample SAMN05968720) | food fermentation metagenome | isolation source: fermented_meat | host: inoculated_fermented_meat_time_40_first_replicate;inocula... | place: Italy | collected... | reverse complement strand
TATCCATTTTTTTGATTCTTAATTTCCCATGTAATGGACTTAAAGCAACTTTTTACACTTTTCATTATTTGGTTCTGCCATTCTATTGTTGTTCCCACTTTTATACGTTCCCACCAATCTTCCCATCCAGCAAGAAAAGGGTCTTCTATGTAATTAATATCTCCATTAAATATTGAGATAATTTTATTAGAATATTCTTCAAATTCATTTTCATCTTTTGATTTATCACTATAATCATCTAATATACAAAATAATAATAGATAGTCAGATGTTAGCCGAATATCTCGAAAACTATCGTAAGGTTGAGCACGTGAAGCTAGATATGCAATACTTTGTTTTTCGTATTTTAACAAATTCTCCCCATATAAAAAACCAGATTCTTTCCCCCACTCAATTGTCGATTTCTGTATTTCATCAGCATATGGGCTAATAGCTCCATTAAAATTCTCTTCAATTTCATGTAACCTATTTGTATTGATCATTATTTTAACAACTCCTAATTTTCAACATTTAGTTTTTTACATATATAATTTACCCGCTATTAAAAATTAGAAACTTTAATTTATCATTTTTATATTTTTCATTACGCATTTTATATAAATTTATATTATATTTTTAATAACTACACATACTATATAATGTTCTTAGGAGAGTTATTAAAACCTTTGTACTCACTCATTTTTCAAACAAAAATAGGGCAAGCACATAAGTGCCTACCCTATGTAATTCGATATTTAACTAAAAACTCCAATACGCCACTTAACTTATATAATTTTAATCATAAAGAAGTTTCTTGTAATCGTTTTTTTATTTCCTTCTTCAGTCTTTCTGTATGTGTTTCAAAAGCACTGAAAATATTATTATATTCATCGCGCACTTTTCCATATTCTAAATGATTCTGGTCAGTTAATTCGCTTAGTTCTCTAGGTTTTTCATGTATTAACGTTTCAATACTATTAAGGTAAACTTCTAAGAAAGGAGGTTTTATTTTTTTCACTTTAAATCTTCTTATTTTTTTTGAGTAATTTATAGAAATGAAAATATCAGAAGAATAATCTTGATTATTAAATTTTTCAGCATCTAATAACTCTTCTTGATGCTTTGACCACTCAATAGGTTGAATAATCTCTCGTTTTTCTTGTTTTCTATTTAAATATTCAATTTGCCACTTTTGAATTTCTTTTACATATTTTAATTGTTCATCTAAAAGTTTAAATGCTTTTCCTAAATTTTCAAATTCAGACCTTTTATTACTCTTTCTGTTATTAATGAAATTAATTATAAACTGAGCAATTGAAGTGATAAAGGATCCTACTACCACTCCGACAATTCCACTTAATAATATTTCTGTTTCCATGATGTTACTCCTTTTATTTTTATTATAACATCAATTCCAATCTATACTTCCCCAATATTTTTCTTTTTTCAATTTCTCATTTTTATCAGTAATCTTACAAATAGCCATGTAGAAATAACCAGCTTTTGGATTGGTTGGATATTTAAATTTAATCCACCAATAACCATCCTTTTTAGTTACGCTTACAAAATCGACCCATTGGTTTTTATATATCCAAGAACCTTTGTCAACAACTGCACCACTTAACCCAGGTTTACGTCTAACTTTAATAGTCGTGTTTGCAGTAAATCTACCCTTCCAGTTCCAAGTGATTTTTTTACTTCCTCCACTTGTGCCACTTATTGGCTTGCCATTAATAGCGCCTGCAAGTTCTTTACTAAACTTGTCATAGTTCTTTTTAAGATAATTCATATCTTTTTTATTCGTAATGAATCCCATTTCAACAAGTCTATAATTTATGTTTAATCTCCCTGACACATTTGCGTTCAATAAGTCATTACGTGGGTCAATACCTCGTATTGTTCCTACAGTCGCTTTCAAACAGTTGTTTATATCTTTATCAATCTTATCTGCTGGCCATTGGTTAGATATAATTACGTGTCCACCTGTAGCACTTGCACTAGCTGCATCAAGATGTAATTCAACTACTACATCATATTTCTGTTGTTTTACCCAGTACATACCGTAGTTTTTGGTATCTCCAAGACGTTCACCGTATTGTGTATCAACAAATAAGTTTTGGTCTTGTTTACTTCCACCGTATAGGTCTACAGTGTGACCAGCTTGTTTAAGATATTTTTGTACATTTGGAGCAATGTATTTGCGAATGAAATCACGTTCATTTGTACCATTACCAACTGCACCAGGGTCATTATATCCATGACCACTAGCGATTAGTATTTTCTTACCTTTCGCTTTTGATGTGCTAGGTTTAGAAACTTTATCTTTTACTTTAGATACAACACTAGCTTTAGCTTTATAATGCGGGCGAATGAAATACATATTCATATCATAAGTGTGAGTGACAAGTTGAGCGACCTCTGTTTTATATCTTCCACCCCCGTACCAATTTTGTTCTAATCCTACGAAAGTGTTTAAGTTAGCGCTCCACACCATACCAGTGTGACCAGCGCCTTCACCATACTTTTCATCCATTACAAAGATATCCCCTTCTTCTGGAAGGAATGATGGTGTATTTTTATAGACAGTTGCTAAACCGTTAAAATTGTTTTCAAAAGGTATGTCCTTAGCATAGTAACCATATAACTTACCACCGGTTAAATAGTTCCACTGCATGTTACTTAGATCAAAGCACTGCCAACCAAATGCCCCATCGAAGTCCAAACCTTTTCCTTTCAAAGTTTTCATATAAGCTATTGCTTGCGCTTTAGTTTTATTTACAGTCATTTTATCCCTCCTATTTTTGACCTTCATTGCTTGCGTCAAAATCACTAGGTGCCTTACCGTTAGTCGGTTGTTTCTTTTCATACTTCAATTCTTTTAATTTATCGTTAGCTTGTTTACCTTCTTTTGACAGTGGGTTATCTTTGTAAGCGACATATAACCCAACTACAGTAGTTATAATTGTTGAAATTGTTTCTTCGTCTACAGGAATAGGACTTAAACCTTTATCTGCTAACCACTGATTTATTAAAGCCAAAAGTAAAACTATATAACGTGTTGCTGAGCCTGTTGTTAATTTCATATAAAAACCTCCATATATAATAAAAACAGGACGCTGAGAAACGCCCTGTGTTACATTGAGAAATGTATTTGCTTATCTTTGTGCATAATAAAAAGCCGACACAAATGTGCCGACTTAACCTATTGCTTATTTACAATCTCCAAACCAAAAACATTGCCAAAAGCTTCCACCTAATATAAATTTGAACATGGTTTTCACCTCCTTTAAATACCTAGCCAGCTTCTTATTAATGCAATAATTAAAGAACTAAACAACGTAAAAATTGTACCTATTATTAACCATTTAAGTTGCTTGAATTCTTTACGACTTTCTTCTTTATGAAGCCTCTCAGATTCCCTCTCTTTATTTATGGAATCTAAGGTGAAATCCATTTTCTGATTTGTTAATTCTTGGGTGTGTTGACCTCTTTCAATTTCTCTTAGTGAGTTGTGAAGTTTTTCAATAGAATTATAAACTTCTTTTCTATCTTCTTTTATTGTTGTCTCTATATTTCTAAACCGTTTATCGTTATATCTGTCTTTGTCCTCTAAGATGCCAACCCGTCGCTCAATATCTTTTGTTCCATCCACACTCAACATGCCACCCACTTTCTATAAAATTAAAACCACAAGCCTAAGCCTGTGGTTGTTCTGGATAATCTAACCCAGTTATTGCTTGGTATTGTTCTATAGTTAAACAACCTAACTGTACGTATACTGCAATATCCTCGTTAGTGTAACAATTGATATCGTAAAACCATTTAATACTGTCGAATGATGGATACATATTAATTTTCTCCTTTCAATTTAGCAATCTCTAACATTGCATCGGCTAATTGATTTTGCGTTTGTCTAACTTGAACAGCTGTTTTAGCTAACTGCATTTGTGTATCTGCTAATTGCATTTGAATAGCTGTAGGTTCATATGGTAGTTTGTTTGATTCCCATTCTTCTTTGGTAGATCCAACCCATTCATTACCATTAAAATAGAAAGGGCTATAAATCCCTTCTGGAGGGGGTGTTTCAGTCCATTCGTCTTTTGGATATTCGTATTCTCCATCTTCATTTTCAAATGCTAGAAATGGTGTACCGTCGTAAAGGTATACTTGTTTAAAATCCATTTATATTCCTCCTATTCTTTCCAAGAATATTCTCCATAGATATATGCGGTTTCATTCCATGTTGATGAATCACCATTTATATAAAATCTCACCTCACCACTAGGTCTAGCTGTTATATAACCACCTGAATAGCTTGTTGATGTAGGAACTCTTATAGGGAATGAGTGTGCGTTTTTGAATAAATTACTAGGTAATTGAGCAATAACTTGACTTTGTGTTAGATTTTTACCATTAAACCTAATTGTTTTTTCTGTAACGCTACCTCTTTTTTCAATTCGATATGCACAATCGAAACCATTATCATCAGCGCCTTTAAATGTAGTATTCGTTGTTGCGCCATTAATTAAATTAAATGGAATCCAACCAGTGTCGGTTTGTTCAGATGTAATTTCTTTCCAGTCTCTCCAAGCGCCCCCTGTATGAAGTGTTGCTACAAAAACTCTGTTATAGTGATTTTGTCTATAGGTAAATTGTTTTCTCCCGTTGCCACTTGTTGTTACATCTAATGATGCTAAATGTCCAATTCTCATACCTGTAAAATTTGGTATTTTACATAAATCCCAATCAGTATCAGATGATGTTGAGAATTCATATAAACCTGTTGATAGTGAAGTAATATCAGTGTTTGTAATGTTACCTAAACATTGTCTACTTCCATCATCATTAGTTAATTTACGTTTTTGCCAAGTTAGCTTTCCTAATTCTTCATCTAATATTTGTGGTGATAAAAATCCATTATCTTCAACTGTTTGATTGAATTCATTAACTTTAGCGTCTACATGTTCTGTAGCTTCTGTAGAAATCGTATTAATATTATTCATTGCACTTGAAGCCGTATCTTGAACGCTTGTTTTAGCATTGTTAGATACCGTTGTTATATCTTCTGTAGCATCATCTTTAACTTTGATTAAATCCCTCTTAACTTGAGCAATATAACCTTGAATATCTGATTTACCACTAGTAATAATAGCGTTAAGTGTTTCAATCCCTTGTTGTAATACTGATTTCATTTCTGCTACATAATCCGCACCGTTTGCTATAGCTTCTTCAATATCTCTAACTTGTTGTTCAATTTTCATTTTTAATTGACTAAACATGCGAATGTATTCAATCTTAGTGAATGAAGAAATTTTATTAATAAGTGCGTCTGCAACTTCAAACGTGAATTCTCTAAACACGGCAACTTCGTTGTATTCAGCTTTACCATCAACATTGTTAACTCCAATATAAACTTGACCCTTAACACTCGTTGATGTACTAGCATGTAAGAATTCACTATCTAACGTAATTGTTACAATTCCTTTATTAGAATCTTCTATTTCTAACTCAATCACATCTGACACACTACCATTACTAGATTCAAAGTAAGCATAAGCTGTTAAATTATTTTTATGAATTAGCAGCGGTCCTTTTGAGTTGCTTAACTGAAATCTTAATATCGCTGTATTTTCATCTAAATTATAAAAACCAACCCCTAAATCAGAGATTGGTTTTAAATACGGTTCAGATTTTAAATTAAATAGTGCTTTTTTATCTATTCCGTTACTCACATAATCACTCCTTATTTTACTAATACAACTGCAACTCCATAACCTTTTTCAGATTCATATGGCGTAGTTATTTCTAAAACTCTATAGAAACCATTGTTGTTATCTTTAGTTCCAATGCCTTTATTAGGTTTGATATAGTCGTTAACTGAAACTGTGGAATCAACTCGTGTAAATATTTGACCCATCAACCCAACTACATTCCATTCTGGACGTTTAGAACGATCTTCGTACCCTTCGTTTTCAATAAAATCTGGATTAGGAATTGGCACTTCTACTTCTTCGGAATAAGTATTTCCTTCATCGTCTTGCCATTCTTTAGTCGTCCATTCCGTTTGTGTAACACCAAATTCATCTTTTAAAAACTTATCTTTATGATGAAACATTTGGTCACCTAAAATGACACCAGCTGTACCAGAGATAATACCTATAGGTTTATCATTTGAGTTAGCTTTGCGAATGTATCTACCATCTAAAGTAACAATATAACCATTAGGGATTTCTTGACCTGATTGGGATTCAAAATACTCGGCATAGTCACCAAAGTTTTGCCCAGATGATACGGTGCCTTTTGTATTAATATTTCCGCTAATACTACGCATTTCAATACTTGTGTTTTCTCTGTGTGGTCCATTTGTTCCATAACCCATTACAAAGTAATAATTACCTTCTGTTTTTACCCCTCGAGAATTGAGTATTGTCTGAGTATGATTACCATTAGATGTTTCAGATTCCAACGAGTTAAGCACTGCACTTCTTGAACCGTACGCTTTAGATCCTGCACCAACCCCAGCTAACCAACTTCTATCACTGTAAGCGTATGAGTTACCAGTCGAGGCAATAACTGCCGAACGTTCTGCAATTGCACCTGAACCAGTTGAACCACCACTGAAACCGCCTTTAACAACAGTAGGGACTACTTTGTATGCTTTTTCTGTAATATATGCGGCGTTTTTATAATTTTCTGCATTAACTCCAATAATCTCTGCAGTATTGTTATACAATTCAATACCGTTACCTGTTCCTTGTCCTTGTAAGTTGGCATTAACAATACGGAAATCGTATATACCTCCACCACCAGCGATACCGACATTTTGAGATGAATTCCAAATATTAATATTACTTAAAGTAATCTTTTTACCTCTGTTAGCTCCACCAAATATTTTTATATCGGCTTGTGAGTTCTTGAATCCTGTAACGTTAATACCATTTAACATGATGTTTTCACTCATGAATTGAACAGCGATAGCAGGTTGTCCTGCTGTGAATTTGCCATCACCAACGGCACTAAAGTTGTTAACTTGTACATTTCTATACGCTGAGATAATTAAAGCACGTGGCGTAGTGTTTGGATAAACTTTATTATCATATGGTTCTACAGCTGTACAATTACTTAACAGTAAACTATGTGCTGTTTTAGATTTAGGGTCTCCAGCTCTGTGATGTCCGATGTGACGTAAGTTATAAGCGCGTGAATCATGAATAGACATATGATTACTAATTAGCACATTATTAGGTGCTGATGTAGGAGCATGCGCTTTAACCTCTATACCACCATAGTTCATTTCAGTCATATTATTATCTAACATGACATGTTGTGAACCGTCATCAATTTCAATACCATTATTGTTACCACCACCAGTTGCATGATGACAATAATTGTTGGTAATAACTAAGTATCTTGAATGGTGGGTTGTAATACCATCATCACCAAAACCACTAGCTTCACAGTTATCAATATGAATGTATCTACTTTCTAAGTCTTCATTTACTCTTACGCCATCACCCTCATAGAAATAAGTATCACTAGCATAAGTAACATCAAAGCCATGCAGTAATGCATCTACTGATTTTATATTACTTGCAAACCCATGTTTAACACCTGCGAATCTCACATTCGAGGATAATGAGCCACCAGCAGCTTTAAACGCTTTATCTTGTCTCCACTTGTTACCGTTAACTGTAAAATCTTCGATCCCGATATTATGACCATTACCTGTCATATCTTCGTTAGTGATTACGATATTTTCGGCGGGTGTTTCATCTGCAAATTTAATAGTCGTAATATCTTTGCCTTCACCTGACAACACTGTATTATTTGGCAATTTAATGCCAGTAACTTTATATGTCCCAGCAGTCATATGAACATGGACATTACCACCTCTTAAAGCATCTTTGAATGCTTGTGTAGAGTCTTGTTCGCCTGTTGGATCTGCGCCATAATCATTGACGTTTACAATACGTTCAATTTTCTTGTTAAGATAATTAAAGTTTTCTTCCATCTTGTTTTTAATGATTTCAAAGTCATACTTCAAACGCTTAGACAGTAAAGGTTGATTAGTACCATCTAAAGCTGTTCTACTGTCTTTAATTTCTTCAATGCCATCACCATTATGACCAACAACTAAGCCCTCAATACGTCCATCTTGATAAGTTAATTCATCATGAACATTTGAGAGCTTGTAATCAATCTGTTTAGCATTGTGGGCATGTTTTTCATCTGATTTATGATGTTCGAAATTCTTTTCAAACGTGTAAAAACTATCTAGTATGTTTTTGAAATTATAAATCGTTTTATATCTCCACTGTTGACCTATTTCAATAGGAAAATCTAAAAGTAATCTCATATGTTTAGCTCCTTTTTTATTCTAACCAAGTAAATTCCTGATATACCCAATTTGCTTTAGCTTGGTCGTTTGGATGTACAAATGCCATAACTTTACCATCCTTTAAACACTCAATAGTTATCGGATTTCTATAACCATTTTGTCTAGCTGGAAATGATTGATTATCAGTCACAAAACCAGTCGGTAATTGTGCTATTTGCATCGATGAACCAGTAATATTCCCAACGTTCAACCTTATTGAACGAACAACAAAGCTTTTACCAATTAACGAATTCCCAGCCCTTACCTCTCTTATGCCGCTTTTAAATCCTGTTGCAACAGCGGTGTTTTTATTATCGGGTGGAATTGATATGTCTATCCACCCTGTGTCGCCCACCATATCTGAAACCTTTGTATTGATAGTATCGATTAATGCGTTCATTTCCTTAATTTTTTCATTTATATCTGCTATTGAAATATCACCTTGAAGTGCATCTATATGGGTAACTGGGTAATAAATTTCACCCTCATTATCTTTTAAATATCTATGATTAATTTCAGCCATCTGTTAACGTCACCCCCACAATATCTGAATAGTTTTCTGGCATAGTAAAAGACGACCCACCAAGTGAACCGCCTTTAACTAAATTATTCACTTTTTTAATGTTTCTACTTATACCCTGTTGTATTTTTATAATATCGGTTGGTGAGTTACTGAAATCGACTTCTACTGGTTCGTTTACTAACGGATGTGAAGCAGTGAGTTTAACAACTTTTAAATCTAAGTTATAACCTAGTGGTTGATGTATAAACCTTATTGTGTTGTTTTCTTTAATATCATCATGACCAATATAATGTTTTTCTTCAACAGAACCTAAGTAGTTAGTTGATACCTCAACAGTTGGTTGATCGTTGAGCTCACCTTTTATTTTCTTAAATAGTTCATCTTTGTCTAACGCATTATCATCAAACACTGTTGGCGCTTCTGCAAAACCAAACGCGTCTGAATTAGGTGATTTATATTCAGCGTAAGCATGATATATGTCAGTACCTTTCAATACTGCAGTAATGTTTAACACTGTAGATTTCTCTGTGCCGACATACATACAAGGTTTTGATTTTTTATAATCAATGCCTGGTTTAGCACCTCTGAATACAGCTTTAAATTTGTGTTTGCCTTTTGATAAATTTCTTGCGATAACTATTTTCTCACTCGTAGCTGTTTTGCTATAACATTCATATCGTCCAACCAATTCATCATCTAAATAAACATCGAGCAAACCACCTTTAGCCATTTTCTTCAATGTCCATTCGAGAATTTCATTGCCCCACTTACAATTAATTTCTTTTGAATAACTTGCTCCAACTATTTCTGTTCTCCAAGTGCCATCTTTGATGAAAGTTCCTGAATAACTTATGTCTTTGGGTTTAACTGGATTGTAGTTCTTTGTTTCAGCTTTTGTTTTCTTTTTACCATAACCTTGAATATAAGTTTTAACATCCGTAGTAGTAACTGTTGCTTGTACTTCGCTTGAATTATATTTGTAGATCAATGGTATATCTGCCATTTGATAAAATGTTTCTTCATCATAGATGTATATTTTCTTATTGTCGGCAAAATAAATATAATTGAATAATTCTGCGCCTTCGGTTAGAAATTCCATACCATTTTTATTGCCTAATTCATCAATCGCAACACGATTAGTGAATTTACCTCTTATTTCATAAGTGAATCCAAGTTTGTTACCTTTAAAACCAAATTCAAGGTATTGTTCAAGTGTCATCGTGGGTTTGTTATCCTCATCTGTAGTTTCTTCATTATTCATCTCTTCATTTTCTAAATCTTTTTGAATATAATGATTTTGAAACTCCATAAAAATATGTTTAGCAGTCACATCGTTAGATACAACTGCACCATCATATTTAATAGAAGTCGACTTAATAACATATTCTTGACCTTTCCAAACTACTAACATTTCATTAAGTAAAGCATCGAATAAATCTGAATTCAAATAGGTTTTATAAATAGTAAAATCAATTGAGCGTTCATTATTCTTTTCATAATTAAGTTTCCAGGAACCGAAATCATAATCTACAAGTATTTCTCCAAACGTACCCTTTTTATTTTTTAAAACCATGTCTCTCAATTCATTCACCTACCTATATATGAAAGGGAACACCCAATGTGTTTGAACATTACTGATATTCTCACCTGTTATTTCAATTTCGTTAAAACCTTTATCTAATGTGAGCCATTGCCAATTAGTATCAATTCCGACACGTTTGTTATTTATAAAAGGATGCACACCATTTATAGTTAACCTTTGATTACTTTTAATAGGTTTCTTATATTCAAATACATCGCCTGTTGTTTTATTTATTATCTTGAAACCTTTAGGTGCATCTATATTAATTAACAATTTAAACTTATGTCTTAGCAATGGATTGATTACATCAGAGGAACCATTGTATATATTGAAACTTGTCGTATCATGCTTGTACTTAATATCTTCATAAGCTAACACGCCACCTTCCAACTGCCATTCTCCACTAGATAAACTAAATTGGTCAGTTTCTTTAAGTGATTCGGAATAACCTTTTTTAACAGTAAACGTCATATCAAATCGTGTTGCTGAAAAATCCGCATAATCTGGATTCATATCAGGATTGTTAACTAAAAACTTTTTACCTGGATTATCTGAAGTTACTACATAGTAAGGTTTTCTTCGATAAAACAAATTTCTAAGCATCTGTTCCATTAGGTTAATATCTTTTTCATCCATACCATCAAGACCAAATTTAACAACCAAAGAAAAAGGCGAGAATGAAGCTACACTAGGTAGCTCACCATCTACACCCTTAATCGTTATACCGTCTTCTACTGATGTTGGGTATGACGACTTTGCTTCTAAAAATATAAAGTTACTAATGTAGTCATTCACATTTGTCATTCCATTATCATCTATGATTTTTAACCATCTATCTTTCACAATACTTAACCTCCTTGACTATAACTAGCCATGCGCATATTCTCTCCTAATATTTGTGAAATAATGTTTGCTGCGTCTTTAGGAGACCCTTGCTTTTGGTTACTTAATAAACTAATAATTGTTTGTGTAAGTTTATTATTTTGGTCATTCACTCTCACAATTTGTTTCAATAATTTTTCAACAGTTGAATTATCATTATTAACTGTAACATTAGTGTTGCTAGTATCCATGCCAACATATTTCATTGCTTGTTCAATAAGTTGAACTGCTCTGTTACGTTTTGTTAAAGGTATGACCATTTCTGCTTTATTACCTTCTCCAATTTCAGCTAATTGGTGTTTAGTAACCATACCACCATTTTCATATTTTCTTGGTCCTGATGGAGACCAGCCACCCAACGGATTAAATTGAGAACGCCAATATTTATTGTTAAAGAAAGCAAGCAATTGATCATAACCAGATTTAATATTAGTATGACCTTTCATAGCGTATGACTTGAAAGTACTTGGTACATACTGTAGTAAACCTTGTGCTGGAGTACCACGAAGATTATTAATATCTCCAATATTACCTTGTGTAACTCCTGCATTACCTCCTGACTCATGGTGAATAAGAGAGATTATATTTTTTAAATCATTTCCTTGTAGTGTGACATTCATTCGCTTAGCAGCTCTTTTAATGTCGTCCGACCAAGCAGATGCTTTTTTGTTTTGGCTTGAGCCTTTAAGAGACTTCAACCATTTATACGGATTGACTGCTGTATCATTAGAAGGATAGCCTTTCATACGCTGTATGTGTAAGTGAGGTGTTGTTGAATTACCAGTGTTACCAGACAGACCTATTACATCACCAGCACTTACTCTTTGACCTTTTTTAGCAATGATTTTACTCATATGCATATACCACTGGAACCACTTACCGCCAGGCTCATCAAGTGTAATTTGATTACCACCGCCGCCTGCAACTGGTCCAGCTTGTGATATCTTACCTGCTGTTAACGCTCTTATTTTTGTACCTGTTGGCATACCAAAGTCAATACCGTAGTGTCGTCCGCCATTAAACATAAGTCCGCCTGTATAATGTCCAAATGTTTGTAGAATATTATTCCAAGGTAACCAAGCAGCATCTCCATCGCCACCTTCTGCCTCTTCAAACCATGACTTCACTTTTTCTACTAATGATTTTTTAAGGTGTTTAAATGCTAATCCTGCCATCTCCATAGTTTTGTTTTCTTTACCAAAACTAATATGTCCAATCATCTTTTCTACTAATTTTCCAGGGTTTTTAACATAGTCCCAAACGTCACCAATCTTATCGCCTAACCAACTAGCAGCATCTTTACCTTTCTCTAAGACTTTACTTCCACCTTTTTTCACAGTGTCAAAGGCATCTTTTGATGCTTCTTTGGTACTATGATAACCATCAGATATTTTCTTACCTGTTCCTTTAATTACTCCACCAGCTGCTTCTTTAAGATAATCTAGAGGGTCATCTTTTTTCTTTTTCTTAGTCCCTCCATGGAATCTTGGAAGTAACCCCATATCTTGATAACGTTTAGTGTCTGTAGCATTATGAACTTTATCGCCAGGATCTAATGAAACTACTACATTTCTGCCTTGTGGAGCATGTAATGAGCCATCAGATTTTTCAATAACTTCCTGTACTCCACCACCTGGTGCGTTACCTGAGCCTTTATCATTAACTACTGCTAATGTTGATTGTTTTAAACCTCCTTCACTGTCAGTAGCAACGGATGCACCGTTATAGGTACCAGTTGATAGCGGTGTGATAGGTTTGATTAAAGTCTTATCAGTTATAGCTTTGGAAATTTTGTTAATACCACCAATCATTCCATTTAGTCCATCAATCGCTTTGTTCGCAACTGATTTACCTAAATCTGATGCAGCTTTTCCAAAATCTTTCTTGATATTCTTAATCCAATCTAGCGTTTTACCTAACCAACCTTTCCAACTTCCATGTGTTTTCTTAGATTTGTCTTCACCTTCGCCAGCGATTTTACCAAAAATATCTTTAGCTTTACCCCACATATTACTTAAATTTTCTTTAGTGCTATTATAAGTCTTACCAAACCATTTACCGGCAGACTTTGCAACGCTGTGGGATTTCGTTTCAACTTTATCAGCTATTTTGCCAAACTTATCTTTAGCTGACCCCCATGAATCTTTAAAATTACTCTTTGCATTTTTAGTGGTTTCACCAAACCATTTTTTTGCACCTTTATAACCACTGTGCGCAGAGGAGCCTATTTTATTTCCAATTTTGCTCCAAAATCCATCTGTAGTTTTCTTTGTTGATTTGAACCAGCTTGTAGTTTTACCAGGTAGTTGGCTGAACCATTTTTTGGCACCATTATATCCATTTTTTGCTGAGCTTCCTATTTTATTTCCAATTTTGCCCCAGAAATTATCCGCATTTTTCTTTGTTGACTTAAACCAACCAACAGTTTTACCAGGTAATTGTCCTAACCACCTCTTAGCACCGTTATATCCACTTTTAGATGCGCTACCTATCTTTCCTCCTATTTTATTCCAGAAGCTATCAGTATTCTTTTTAGTTGATTTGAACCATCCTATTGTCTTTCCAGGTAGTTTACCTAACCAAGTTTTCGCTCCATTATAACCGTCTTTAGAAGCATTACCTACTTTCTTACCAATTTTCCCCCAGAATTTATCGGCGCTTTTCTTTGTATCGCTAAACCAACCGCCAACTTTCTTAGCTATTTTTCTCGCGCCACCTATAGATGAATCTTTCATGATTTCCCATTGAGATTTAACATGTCCTGTTTGTCCATCTATATGTTTTTTTACGCCTTTATTTTGAAGTTGTGCTTGATCTACTACATCTTTATGTTGCTTTTCAGCTTTCCCTTTTGATTCGTCATATTGTTCTTTTGCGTCTTTGATAACCTTATCTGCTTGAGATTTAGATAACGTACCTGTTTCATCACGTTGTTTAACTGCTTCTGCTACTATATCTTTATATTTCTTTTTAGCATCTTTAATTGTAGTGTCACGTTCTTTAGCACTCTCTTTAATGACATTAGAAGCAGCTTGCATTGAAAGCTTTCCTTTGTTTTGTTTCATTCTTTCAAGGATAGCCTTTTGTTCAACTTCTCCTTTAGATAAAGACTTAACTACTGTTTTATCTAAGTTTCTTTGTAGCTCGGCTACTTTAGCATTCTCTTTTTTAGTTAAAGAACGTTTTTCTTTATGGGCTACTCTATAGATACCTAAAATTTGATTATTAATTCTTTGAGCTTCTTTTGATTCTTTTTTGTTACTGTTTTTAGTGGTTTCAAGAATTTTTGCTTCTTCTGATTTAGTTAAACCATTAGTTCTATTAAAAATCTTTTGTAAGCCTTTAACTTCACTGTCATGACGTTTATTAAGCTGTTTGGTTATTTCTTCATTGATATTTCCATAAAGTGAAGTAATTTGATGTAACTGTTTATCTCCAATTTTTGAATGACTAATACGAATTTCTTCAAGTTTAATTTTGGCTTTTTCAGATAAATTATTATAAGAACCTAAAGCTTTTTTAGTGCCCTTCGATACTTTTCCAGCAAAAACATCCGTCGTATCTGAAGCTTTAGAAACAGCTTTATGCAAGCCATCAAACCCTACTTTAATTCCCTTGAAAAGTGCGCCATCTTGCAAACCTCTAGCCATATCATTTTTTAACCATTCCCATTGTCCTGATATTTCTTTAGTCATTTTACCTACCCAAGAAAAATCAATACTCTTACCTACTTGATTTACAATTTTACCCATATCAGAAAAACCTTGCTTAAACCAGTCAATCTTTTGATATGCTACTCCGAAAATAGTGGATACTATTGTTAGAGGAACGGTTAGTTTACCTAATATACCACCAGCTAACTTAACAGCTTTCCCTAGTTTGCCGTAACGTCCAGTAGTCATGGATAGAACATTACCTAACTTACCAAACATGCCTTGTTGACCTTTAGTAGCTTTTCCTGTGGTAACTAAAGAACCTGCCGCTGCTTTATTAGCTCCAGCATTAACAGTTGCTTCAGCTGTATTAATCGCCATTTGTCTATTTAAACTAGCGTAGCCTTTTGCTGCACTACCAACAGCTCTTAATAACAAGCCTACTCCTAGTACAACAGGACCTGTTGCAGCTGCAACTAAACCTAAAGCGATAGATACTCCTTTAATAGACTTTGGCATTTTAGTGAATGCTTCTGCCCACTGTCCGAATTTTTTAGTAATACCAACAACAACTGGCGCAATAACATTACCAATATCTTTACCTAAGGCGAATAGTTGATTCTTAAATATTTGTAATTGTGAGCCCATCGTTTTATAACGAGTTTTCGCTTCGTTAGTTAGTGCATTATTTTCCTTCCAACCTTTAGCACCAGTTCTTAATGCTTTATCTAGTACAGTGTGGTTATTAGACAGTCTACGAATTGTATCAGCTTCACGAATTCCTTTAATGCCAACACTATCTAAAGCTTTCAGTACACCTTTAGCTCCGCCTTCAGTATTGCTCAAACCTTTAACAAATGCAGATAATGCTTTAGTAGGGTTTGCTTCCCATGTCTCTGCAAATTCTTTACCAGTCATTCCTGCCGTTTTACCAAAATTGTTTAAAGTTTCTCCACCTTCAGCAGTTGCTTTAGTCATTTTATTGAAAATTTGGGTCATAGCAGTACCACCAGCTTCTGCTTCAATACCAACAGAACTCATTGCAGCACTTATGCTCATGATTTGATCTGCACTAAAACCAGCTTGTGAACCCGCACCAGCTAATCTTTGTCCCATTTCTACAATTTCTTTTTCGGTAGTTGCAGTTGTATTACCTAAAGCTACAACACTTGCACCTAATCTATCAACTTTATCTATTGGCATTCCTGCAGCATTTGCAAATCTTGCAAATTCTGTAGCTGCTTCCTCTGAAGTTAGATTAGTTGCAACAGACATATCAAGCATTGTTTTAGTAAAGTCTGTAATCTCAGATTTTTTAACACCTAATTGTCCTGCCGCTTCAGCTACCCCAGCAATTTCAGTTGCAGCAAAAGGCATTTGTTTAGACATTCCAGTGATTTCATCGCTCATTTTATTTAATTCTGCGCCCGATAAGTTGGTGGTTTTTGCTACTCCTGCTAAGGCTTGTTCGTAATCAACTGCTGCTTTAACAGAAGCCCCAAAACCAGCAACAATAGGCGTCGTAACTCCAATTGACATTGAACGACCGACTGAAGTCATACCGTGTCCGATTTTGCCAAACTTCTCAGACATAGTATCTAAATGATTTGCAGTCTTAGTAAACTGACTATTGGCAATTAACTGCTCGTTATTAAACGACTTCATTTCTTTTGAAGTTCTATCGATAGACTTTTGAAGGTTATTCATCGAAGTTCGTTCATCGTTTACTTTTTTCTGCGCATTAGTTAAATTTTGACCATGATTTTTAATAGTAGAATTAAGATTGTTATATTCTTTTTCTGTTTGTTTAAGCTCTGTGTTAGTTTTGTCATAAGTATCTTTTACTTTTTTATTTGTTGAAACTAACGAGTCATTTTGTTTTCTTAACTTTTTAACTTGAGCATCTTCATCTTTATACTTTTGTACTAATTCTTTATGTTTTTGGGATTGTTTCTGTGTAGCATCAGCAGCTCTTTTTAGTTGTGTAGTAGTAGCTTGATTTGAATTTTTTAAATCTTTTTCGGCTTGCCTTAATTGTTTTAATTTTTGATAAGCTTTATCTTTTTGCTCTGTCGTTCGTTTATACTGAGATTGAGATTTTTTTAATTCAGCGTTAGAGGATTTAACCGCGTCATTTGATTTATCAAGTGCAGCTTTTTCTTTTTTAGTAGCATCTGCTAAAGACTTATAAGCTTTTTCTACACCACTTACAGTTTGTTTAGCCTTTGTATAATTAGCGTTTAAATCTTTAAGCTCTTGTTCTGCTTGGTTGAACATTCGCTTTTGGATTTTCATTTTATTATTAAGCCCATCTATTCTTGTTTGATACTTTTTCATAGACTGCTCTGACTTTTCAAACGCAGATAAATTAGACTTCAATTCACTATTAGCTAGACCTAACTGTCTTTTTAATCCTTTAAAGCCTTCTTCTACCTGTGAGTTATCTATGGTGTTACATATCGTTACACCTTTAATATTTTCGCTCATTTTCTTCCTCCTTTCTAGCTTCCAAATAATTGTTTAAGTGCTGAACCTGTTATCACTTCTTGCTGTTTCTGGCTTTCTTTTTCTTCACCTTTTTCAATTATCATTCGGCATAAAGTTTCATAAGGTTGTCGTTTAACCTCTTCTATTGTCCAACCATATTCACGCATACAAAATTGCATCATAGAATCTACATTTTTTCTGAACTCATCAAAAGAGATTACTTTCCCGATTCTTCGTCATCGTCATCTGGAAATTCTTCTGGTGAAATTTTAGAAAAGATGTCCTTACAAACATCGTCTAACTCAGCGGCTTTAACACCTTTTAGAATTTGTTCCTCAGAAATATTAAATAATGATGCCAAAAACTCAGTTCTGATTCTTATAGCTTTTACTTGTGTCATCGTTTCTGCTTGAATTTCATTTTTGAAATCGTCTTGCATTTGCGCAAAATCTAATTTATCTTGAACCGTTAGTTCACTTTCTCTTGTGTGAACTTCTACCTTGTTTGTTTCTGGGTTAATTAATCTAATTTCTACTTTTTTCGTCATTTTTGTAATCTCCTTTGATAATTTCATAAATAAAAAAGAGGGCTTATAGCCCTCTATAACTTCTTATACTTCTGGTTCTGCTACTGCATTTACCGTAATAACAGACTTATCTGTTTTACTTCCATCCTGTGTTCTAACAGTAATTGTAGCCTCGCCTTCTGTTACTCCCTCTACAGTGCCATCAGTTGTTACCGTAGCTGTATTTTCATCAGAAGAACTATAGTCCACATCTTTATTAGTTGCTGTTGATGGTGCTATTGAGCTAGAAAGTTTAATTGTACTCCCAACTTCAACATTTGCTGTTTTAGGCGTAATAGTTACACCTGTTACAGAAATAGGTTTTGTTTTAAAAGCAGGTACTTCTATTTTTTCTGACTCTCCATTTTCATTTTGTCGAGCAACTTGATATGTGCCTGTTGGGTAATCAGTATTTGCTTCTAAACTATCTATAGTTACTGTAGCTTTACCCTGTTCGTATGGCGCACTGCTTATCAATGAACCACCTTTATATACATTTAATGTATCAGCCATATTTACACCTTCTTATTTAAAATTTGAAAGCCCCTATTCTGCTGAAATAGATGCAGATTTACTGTTTGCAGCTACTTCAACGTTTTGGGGAACCTTAGGGTGTTTCTTGTCCTTCAGTAGATTCAGGGAAAACTAATGCAAGGAAAGCTTCTGCTCCTTCTTCTCCCTCGTGGTAACCAACTGCTCTTGATTTACCACCAATTGTACGGTTCATCCAATCACCTGTAAGTTTTGTTGCCTCTGGCGCTTCAGCTTTCTCTGCAGCTGTTTTAAATTCAACTTGGTCTAAACTGAAAGTTCCTTTTACTAATGCACAATAAATTGGATTACCATCAGCGTCTTCTGATTCTCCTACTGCTGCAACGTATGGCGCACGTGTATCGTCGCCAACCCATGATGTGCCATTTTCATCTTTTTCACGGCCTAAAACTGCATCTAAATCTTCGGTTGGGATATTGAATAAATCAGTGTCTGATTTAACTTCATTAGTACCTTGTTTTTTCATCCAAACACGCTTATTAGAAGCCCACATATCTACCATTTCTGGAGCTAAACCAGTGATATTCATGTTGACCGTACCACCTTTATCATCTTGCCAAGTCATTCTTTTGATAATTTTTTCTGCTTTGTCATCAAAAATACCTACATGTAATTTTTTAAATCCTACTGTTGCTGAACCCATTTAAATTCCTCCTATTTTGGGCATAAAAAAGAACGTATCTATTCGACACGTTCACCCTTGTAATATTTATATTTTGGTATGCCTTCATATCTTCTTGATTTGACATATCTTTTTGTTTCTTTGAAATACGCATCTAACAAACTTGAAGCTTGGTATAATCCATAATCTTTAAGCAAGAATCGAACTCGCTTTGTTATATCTATAGTTAATTGATCTTTATAGGTTTCTACATCAACTTGTACTGTGAAAGTTTCAGATAGATATTTGTTTGAAGCAAATGAACTTGGGCTATCCACAACTGGCGAAAGAATAATGAAAGGTTTTGTTGTATCAGCATTTTCACTCACTTCATAAAAAAAAATTCTATTTGAAATATGATTATAAATCATCTCATCATTTATTATTATTTCTCTAATATACGCAAGTATATTCATAGGCCTTTCCTCAATTCATCAACTACAATTTTCCTATATCTTGCTTGGCTTGCTTGTAATGTTTTCTCAATGACACCAAACCCTCTAGGGATTACTTTTTTACCATTACGATCATAACCATGTTCGTTTAAATGTATAAGCCTATATCTATCTCTTGGACCTACCCATTCAATGACCACAGTTCTTTGTCTATCTCTAGCATCTGTGAAAGGTTTTGTTCGTGTCATTTCGTCAATTGAAGCACCTGTATCTTTAAACGCTTTAAAATGCGACTTCATTTCGTTTAGCATATAATCAGAAGCTTCAGTTAAAGCTTTATCGCTTTTTATTCTCATTGCCTTTACACCAAATCGTTTTTCTAATTGATTTTCTAATTCTTTAAATCCTTTAATTTCCACACCCATTATTTTTCACCCAATACTATTGTGATGAAACCACGTTCTGGTGTATCGAGTCTTACTTCATATACATTGAATAAAGGATTTTCTAGCCTGAAATCTTCTACAAAAACGATATGTCTGTTATTAGGTGTAAAAGACTGATAGGCATCTCTTATAACTATACTTAAACCTTGCAAAGATTCGTTGACGCCTAGAATTTCTCTATCTTTCATTGAAGGGTTATAAGTTTCGGCATAACAACGATGAACTTCAACTTCTTCTACATCATCTGGGTAGGGTCCTTCATTTTTATATTGATAAAATATAACAGGTGTACGTAAATCTCCTGATTGGACTTTCTTACTTTTGTATCTCATCGACGCCAAAATCATCACCACCATATATTTTATTAGCAAGTCCAAAATCAAGAAGTAATGTAGAAAAGTTTTTATGAAAAAATTGCAGTTGTTCGTTATAAATATATCTGGAACGTTCCATCACTAACTCTTGCCCTATTGGATTTTGCTCTAAATCGAAGTCCCCACAGATAGATTGAATCGCTATATAGGATTTTTGTAAAACCTGTTTTAACGATTCATCTTCAGAATTGTGAAATATGTGCATACGCTGCTTAAACTCTTTTAATAATTCGTCCATTTTCCACACCCCTAATCCGCTGTAATTGAAGCTGATTTTGCATTAGCTATAACTTCAACGTTTTGGGGTTTACTAGGGAGAATCTTCTTCTGAATTAATATTTAAATCATATACAGCTGCTACTTTATCGTCTTTAGCTTTACCATAAGCAAATTGCTTAGCAGTGTATAAATCCATATCTTCAATAGCTAAAGTTTGGTCGAATTTTTGTAAATTAATACCACCAGCTAAATATCCATCGTAACGGCCTTTAACGTATGTTAAAACTTTTCCAGCAGTTTGTGCTACAGACTCTATTACATTCAAGTTGAATGGTAATGCTGTAACATATACGCCGTTAGCATTTAAATGTGTATACTGTGCTTGAATATCAAAAACATCAGAAGGATTAACTACCATAGTTACATTACCTTTAACTGCAACTGACTTACCTTTTTCATCTGTTGAGTGGTTTTTAAATACTTTTGTTAACTCAAGTACAGTAGTTCGTGGGTCTTTAAATGTTAAAGTTCCTAATGATTCTTTTTCTGGATACACACCGCCTGTGACCGACACACCTTCTTGAACTTGACGACTCAATCCGATTGGTTGTTCTTTACCAGTGCCATTTAAAAATGCCGCTTCAAGTGCTACAACAAATGCCTCTTCAATTTGTAGACGAACAAAACGCTCTACCCATGCTGGACCAAAGTCTTTTAAATCTTTTGGTAATACCACAAAGGCTGTCAATTTGTTTTGGATTGCAGTTTCTTCACTGAATGCTGCATCTAATTGCCCTTTAATTTCTACAAAGATTTTACCCCATACTGCTACGCCACTTGTTTCAGATTTTAAGAATTTAAGACGTAATCCAGCATTCTTAATACCTAAGTCGGCTAATAACGGGTGTTCTGTAGTTAAGTTTTCAAAAATACGATCAATCGTTTCTTCTGGTAGTAACTTTTCTTCTTTATATCCAACTTCTGTGTTAATTTCATTAAAGAATTTGCGTTGTTCAGCAGTTAATTTACTTTCTGCTGTAGGTAAGCTAGAAACTCTTTCAGCTTCTGCTTGAGCTTGTGCTTTTGATTCCTCGAATAGTTCGTTAATCATTTTGCCATATAATTCGGCTTGTGCTTTTTCATCTTCGCCATTTTGAATTGAATTTAAGAATTCTTGACGCGCTGTTTTAAAATCATCTGATAATTGTATAGTCATTTAAATGACCCTCCTTGTTTTTGTATTAAAAAAAGAACCTAGTCTTATTGTTTTCTACTGGTTTACTTTTAGTAGAATTATCAATAACTGGTTCTTTTTTATCTTCTAATTTTTCAATTACTTTATTTGCAATTTGCTCAACATCAATATTCACTTCTGGTGTTTTACTCATTAATGTTGCAATACGATTCACTGCATCGTTAGATAGCATTTGTCCTGAATTAGCAACCAACTTCGGTGCGCTTTCGTCAAACATCTTGCTATCTGCAAACCCTAAATTAACTGCATCTTGTGCGTTCAACCAAGTTTCTTCATTCATTAAATCAAGTATTTCTTGTTCTGCTTTACCTGTTTTTTCAATGTAAGCATTAGCAATTCCTCGATTTACTGAACTTAGCATGTCGCTTGCAGATGCCATTGCTCGATTATCTCCTGCTATTAAAGTGCTAGCGTTGTGAATCATCATTTGTGCTGTTGGACTCATTTCGATTTTTGAACCTGCCATAGCAATCACTGACGCAGCGCTTGCAGCAACACCAACAACTTTTACATTCACATTACTTGGATGCTCTTTTAATGCAGTGTATATTTCACTACCACTAAATACATCGCCACCACCTGAGTTGATGATAACTTCTACATCTTCATCAGTAGAAGATAGCGCATCAAACACATCTTTAGGTGATGTAGCATCCATTTCTAACATGTCATAGATCCATTTGTCATTATTTGGCACAATTGCACCTTTAACGTTTATTTTCATCATTTATCACCCCCTTCAAGTGATTTATCTTTGCTACCATCATTTACACCATTATCGTTTTTGGTGTAGTTTTTAGTAACAAAGTATTCATCCATTTTAGGGTCATCTGATGGTTCTTCGCCTAATAACACAAGTACTTGATTTGGTGTGAATGTACTTGAAGCAACTAATTTATCGATTGAATCTGCAATCTCTAACGGGTCTTTTTTATCGATACCAATAACTTTAAGATTCTTTCCAGCAATTACTTCTTTTTGTGTTAAAAGCTTTGCTTTCAATTCGTCTTCAATCTTTTTGTTTAGTGGTTTTGTACAAAATTTGCTGTAAGATTCCAATGCATTTTTTAAATCAGCTAATTCACCATGTATTAGAGAGGGTGGTATACCAATAGCTTTAGCTACTGAATCTATCATAGATTTTTGCAACTTGTTTAATTCATCGAAAGAAGCATTATTCCCTTTTGTATTTGCTGAAACATCCTGAAAATCAAAACCTTTAGTCAATGGTGTGATTGCAACGCCATTCTTGCTAAATGAATCTACAACTTTATTTACATATTTTTGCATTTTTTCTATTTCTTTTTCACTGTTTACATTTTGTGAATCTACATTGATAATCCCACGTATTTGATAATTTCTCATTTGTGCGTTTATCATTCTGCCAAATATTTCACCATAATCACTAAATAATCCTTCAGTGAATTTATTTAATTTTTCATTGTTATAAGTTAAATAAATTACGTCATCCATTTTGAATGAACGTTCAAATTCATATTCTCCGACTGTGACACCCTCAAATATGTCAGAGTATAAAGCAAATTTTTTCCTTGTGAAATTATCTGCTATTACTAAGTCTTTAGTATCAGTAACAATAATCAAAACTTCGTTATCATATATCAACTTATAAATGACTGATTGCCAAAAATCAGTAGAAGATAAATCGGTATTTGGCCTTGTATTTAATTTATACCAAACACTATCTTTTATAGCTTTATCATTTTCATCTGTAAAACGAAATTCAGATTGTGATATTGTTCGTGCTAAAAATTCTATACATGTACTTAATGCCATTTGTTTTAAATAGGCTTTTTGGGAAGTATCTTGGAATAACTCCAAATCATACATCCAACTTGCCTCTTCATGTCTATTAAAAATTCTGTCAAAAAAACTAACCATTGCTTTCCTCCTTTCTAGAAATTAATTGCATTTAAGAAATCTAAACTGCTACTAATATCTGCTTCTAGCAAATCATCTGCGCGATAGAGTGCGTGGACTAAAGCCTGGAAGCCATCTGTTTTACGACGTATTTCATCTTTCTTGATGTATTCTTTATTACCATCTGGTTTGATTTTGACAGCAACATTATTTGTGTACCAACGCATCATAGGGTTGTCGTCAAATATTAAATTATGATTAGCAAACATTGTTTCAATACGAGGAGCCAATAAGGACTGTATAGCTCTTGGATTTTTAATCACTTCTATTTCAATTCCATATTCTTCAAATAAAGGTCTTAATAAATCCATTCTGAAATTATCGGCAATAACTTTCTCTAACCCATAAATATCTCTCATACGATCAAACCACATTACGATATAAAGTGGATTAATGGAAGGCTCATCAACAATTGTCAGTAGTCCTTGTTTTTCCCATTCATTTATAGGTGCTTTTAATTTAACCGTATCTAAGAAACCTTTTCTTACAAATGAATGAGATTTCCATATATAATTTTCACCGTCTCTGAATAGTAATCCCACCGCTGCAAAATCTTTAATGCTTGCATAGTCTAAACCACCTAAACATTGTCGATTTTCCAAAATTGGAAAAGGTCTGTTAGTTGCAAGGATATCTTCCCAAGGTGCAACAACTTTTTCTAAATCTACCTCAGGTAAATTCATACGTTTAGTCATAAATTCAGTTCTTTTAGTTGGGCTGAAATTCATTTCTCTGTATTGGTTTTTCACTTTTCTGAATAACCCACGAGCGTATTCGCTCATTGGTTCACTAAACATCGGATTGGCTTTCTCCCACATTGTTGGGTTATCAACTTCTAATGGATCATCAAGCTTACAAATGAATGGGAAAATTCTATCATCAGGCGTGTCACCGTTTAGTAGTGACATTGAACGTTCTTTCATTTTGTCTAAGAAGCCCTCACGTACATATCCATCTGTACCTATAAAGAATTCTCTTGGCCATTTCACCTTACCTAAACCTGAACTGAATACATCAACTGTTTCACTGTCTTCATACCTGTGTACTTCATCATAAATTACACACCCTTCACGCCCACCATCTTTTGTACCAGCGTTAGAAGTTCTAAATCTAAATCGTGATTTAGTTTCTTGGTCAGTAATTACAAGTTTTGTAAGATAGAACATATCTTCTAAGTCATTACGTTCAATCATGTTATAAGCTTCTTCAAAAGATGTTTTTGCTTGGTCCTCTGAATTGGCTACTACTGAAATATCGTAATTGGGCACTCCATGTAAATAAGATATAAAATAATTTGATAAGGCTGTTATAAGACCATTCTTACCTCCACCTCGTCCGAGGGTAATAAAAAACTGCTCGTAATAAAGGAAATCACCTTCATTTTCGAACAGAAATACAAATGGAACTATAAATTTTTGAAATGGTTGTAATGGGAAGTACCATCGTTCTGTAAACTTGATAAAGTTTTCAATTTGCTCTTCATCAAAGTATAGGTCATCACGAGTTAACACTTCTTTTTCTAAATAAGCGATAAGAAGTATACGTTCTTTATTTAACAGAATCTTGCCTGACTTCCATAAACGTATATACTCATCTACATGTTTGTTACTAATCATAATAAATCACGACGGGGGGCGATGTCCTCATCATGTTCTTTTTTAAATCCGAATGATTTTTCTATAGCTAAAAGCGATGTGTTAACTTTATTCTTCTCTGCTATTAATGGATTTGGTTTAATAAATGACTGTGATGCGTTTTTAGTTTCAACCATTAAACCTTTATCTTTAATATCATCGTCTAACCTGTAGAATATATCTAATAAATTTAAATATCTTTCTACCTTTTCAGTTTGTACTGGATTGTCTTGTTCAATTTTACTTAATAAATATGACTTGATTTTCTTTTCGTTTTTCATAAGGTACCCCCCTAACGTATTTTGTTTTTAAATAAATCTGCGGTATAGACTCCCCTACACCGGTTCCCCGACCAAAATAATTTTCAAAACTTTTTGACCCGGGGGTATTTTAATCTTAAGTAATTTTTTTATATAAATTAATAAATATTTATTACCACATTTCATCATCAGCCCATTTATTTTTCTTTGGCTCTCGCCAATTTGTATAATGCCTGTCATGAATTTTATTATGACAATCAACACAAAGTGTTTCTAAGTTATCATCTTCAAGCGCAAGTTCTGGATTGAATTCAAGTTCATTTATATGATGTACTACAAGCTTTATCTTCTTACGACCATTCTTATTAGGCTCGTATATATCGAGTGATACTTTACCTTGCCTCTTACACTCTTGGCATTCATAATGATCACGCTCTTTGATATGCTCTCGCTTGTCTCTCCAGTCTTGACTGTTGTAGAACGAACGACGTTGCTCCTTCGATAGTGTCATCTGCTATTCTCCTTATGAGTTAAGCTCATTAGTCTAGATACATATAGATCACCAATGGTTATGACGTATGAGTTATATGTACTAACTCATATGAGTACATCATCATGCCTGTTAGTTTAATAGATAGTTATAATGATTCATGTGATGATACTCATATCAATTGACATACAAAGAAAGACACACCACTAAGTGATGTGACTACTCATAATATAGTATTGTTGTTTATAATAAGTCACTGGTCAATAGTGCCTATCCCATATGGATATTATATAACATAGTGTATGCATATATATAATAGTGTGTCATGTGTGGCATATGTGACATTTGTCCCTGCTATGTCTGTACATTCATATAGATATTAACAATGATATCTAGCTTTCTATATATCTCTTTACGGTCTACCTTCATCAACATAGCAATAGTATTAATCTTCTCCCCCTGCTTAAGTAATTGTAGTATATGGTAGTTCTTATCATTCGTTATAAGATGCTCATGATCGTCAATGAATGCCACCTTTTCAATAAGCTCTTGTGTCTTACGTCTATCCTTATCGTTCTTAATTACCCTAACTAATACCTTATCTCCAGTACCTCCTTGAGCTTTAGGCATAGCTGATTCTATACCATACTGTCCTATGGAAGTACTATCATACTCATACACTTGATGGTCGATAAGTCTACGCATCCAATGGTAATCCGTTATTAATTGTTTCACTTCACTTGGTGTGTACATATGTTACCTCCAGTTATTGTTTAAATCTTTCCCACTCTTTAGCTGCTTTCTCTATATCCATATCTTCATTCACCAGTTGTATAATGGTATATTGCAACATTGCTATTCGGTCATTCTTCACTGAGTTAGAAATGAATAGCAATAATGATAAGACACCCAGTATTATTGATGTGATTATCCACATAGTTTATTCACCTCTTTGTAATTAAATTTTAAATCTCTTCTTAAATTCTTTATTAAAGGTATCTAAGTAACTTTCATATACTGTAATTTTATCTTTATAACCTTTATCGATAATATATTCTTCTGGATTAGCTACATGGTTTTCTCCACAGTAATTTACTTTACTCTGTAAATCTTCGATATCTTGATTCATTTTGTTGTCTATACTAATAGTTCTTTCGATAAATTTTTGATTAAAACAAAATTGATTAACACTAAAAGCATTATTGAAATCTTTTTTAATTGCTCTCATTTTATCGATGTGTTTATTCAAGTTAACAATATATCTATAATCTTCGTTATACTTATATTCTTCCATAAACTCTTCACTATACTTATATTTTTCAAGCAAATCATTATCTACAATTTTTAAACTAGCAGGTTGACTTATCGGTGTGCTATAAGCACCAATAAATATTTTAGCTTCTTTGAATACTTCTACGTAAATCGGATATAAATTGTCTAAATTAGATTGTTTTCTATTCAATCTGTTATCAATAAAAAACCTAATCACTTCTTTTATGGAATACAAAATAGCACCTCCTGCTAATGTATAAATTCCACCTAATAATTCTTGATTCATTTCATTCACCCCTAAATATATTTTCAACAAAGGAATCTATCAGTTTGTAGACTCCAAAAATACTCAATGTATTAATTATAATTAAAGATGTATCAGAAATGAATAGAGTAATAAGCAAAGCAAACAATAGGGCAAATAAATCTAAAGCAAAATTTTTCATTTACACTACCTTCATTTACTTATTTCGTAGTCTGTTGGGAATGTATCTACCACATCGCTAGCTTCTAGTTTGATTAGTATTTGATTTGTAACGTATTTACTTAATTCATATAGTGCGATGATCAGTAGTGTTCTAAGTATTTTCATTGGGACTGTCCTTTCTTTGCATAGCTTTTCTTAAATTACTTGCCTCTTTACTCAAGCTGCTTAATGCATTCTTCAATTGAGCAGCTCTATATAATCTTTTCGCCTCTTCCTTACTTTCTGCCTCAACCACAGCAAACGTTTCATTCTCTCGTGCTTGTGTTACATGAGTGAAAGTGTGGCCAGTTGAATCTGTTAGTGTGCGTATTAGGTATTGAATGGTATCACCGTCCTTATAACAAATTTGTTATATTATTTAATTAATATTTACGAAAATACATTTATTTGATATTGTTCTTATTAATAACTAACAAGGAGACATTTATATGAGCAATCAATCAACACAATCAGAAAAAATACTAGCTGCATTATCATATTTTAGTGTGTTTTTTGCGCCAATACTATTCCCTATTATTGTATGGATATTAGCCAACAAACCTGTTTCTACTCACGCTAAAAAGTCTTTAGCTTATCACATCTTGCCTTATATCCTAATTTTTGTAGGTGCAGGTTTAATTGGTTTAAGCGAATCTAATTCTAACAACGCTTTAGGAATTACTTTAATTGTTATTGCTGTAATTGCCTTTATAGGCGCAGTTTATTACGTAATATATAATTTATACTGTGGTATCAAAGTTTTATTGAAAGATAATTTATATTAAACAGTCCCTTTTCAGGGGCTTTTTTATTTCTTCAACACTTCCTTAACCCTCTGTACTATGTCTTTCTTACAAGTCTGCTTCTTTGATGAACGTTCCATTGATTGTCTTTCCTTTTCTTCCTTTGATTTCGTCATACGCGTACTGTAAACACTCCTCTAATGTCATCCCATGTTGTTGTGCCAATATAATTAATGTAACGACTGTATCGCCTATACCGTCTTTTAAATCGTCTAGTTTGTTACGTGATAAAGCTGCTCCTACTTCACCAGCTTCTTCATAGAATTTCAATGCTTGTCTATCTGGATTACCTTTGTCTAGGTTTTTATCTATACTCCATTGTTCTACTTGTTTTACTAATTGATCTAGTGTGTTAGTCATTTTGTTTGTCCTCCATATATTTACTTATAATATCTTCTACTTCTTCTGTGTATTCTTCCACACATGGGGAGAATCCTTTTTCTTTGTTGTAGTTATCTTCTATGTTTACAATTTCATCAAACGCCTTTGCTTTGCGATAGACTTCTTTTTGAATTTTGTAATCTTGATACTTCCAAAGATCCATACCAAATGGTTCTCTAGCCATAATTAATCACGCTCCAATCTATCAATGTAGTTAACCAAATCTATATAGCGACTTACCCCTGGATTGTTTTCTGCTTTCAAACGTATGTGGTTGGTTAGGGTGGCGTATAGGTTTTTAACACTTTGCCACTCGTCAAAATAAGTGTTAGCTTGTAAACGTAATGCTTTGTTTTCTTGCGCTAAATTTTTGTTCTTCCTTCTCAGCGCTTCTATATCATCGATTAGTGTGTCGCGTTCTGCTTTGTATTGGTCGCGTTGTTTTATTAAACTGTTTAATTTATCAACATCAATCGTTTTTACTTCTCTAACATTGTCAGTATCTAAGTTTCTTATTTTAACCACTCGCCATCACTCCTTAGTTGAATTTCTATTATCAATTTTTAACCCAAATCAAAACATTAGTACGAACCACATTAGCAAGCTAGATAATATTAAAAAAATCAACCATAATATTTCGTATTTCAATTTCATTTGCCGATATACTTTCTTATAAATAAGAAGTAACATTGTTAAACAAATTGTTGAAAAAATAATAAACAAAAAATCACCTCTTTGATATATAATAATTACTAGAATGTAAACATTAGGAGATATGAAATGAACAAACTAATTCAAAAATTAAACGCTAAAAAGGGACATAAAATATTAAGAGTTCTTTTATTTATAGGGTCAATAATATTTCTGATATTTTCAATTTCATTTTTAAACAATGATTATTTATACATACGCGAACAATCAAAAGGCTCAAATCTTGATGTGTTATTTGATGCTATTGAAAGTAACTGGTTATTGTCGTTTAAAATATCTTTCATTGTGATTAATTTTTCTTTGTTTATTATTTACTTTATTGCCTCCTTAACTACCATGCTATGGTCTAAAAAATTCATAGTTTGTATTGTTTTATGCTATTTAGGTGTGTTTCCAATTGTTTTCATATTCACATTAATTTTAGCTTCAACAAAACCCTCTGAAACAACAATTGTATTTAGTGTTTTTTCCTGCATAAGTGCATGTATAGCGTTTTGTTTCAGTGTTTTTTCCAGTTACAAGAAATAGATTTTTCTACTAATCTATTTCTTCAATTTATTTTTCTATTTAGTTTATATTCATCCTCTTAACCCCTCCATTACTTTCCTGTTATGTGCTTTATCCTCTGGCAACACTGCTATGATAAAGCTACGTTTATTTACATACTTTAAATATCCACGAAATCCGTAATACTTTAGCAACTGTGCCATTTCCACTGTGTTCATTCCACCAGGGTTATATTTGTAGCGTATATTAATAGTGTTAGATAGGATCATTTCTTACGCTCAGCAATCTTATTTTGTATCTTAACTATATTAATACTTGTACGAGTTAGTTCTGCGTCACTGTATATCAAATTCTGATGGTTCAACCTTGCTAACTCACTTCTTTTTATTAGTGCTATGTTAGACAAGTCGTTATTAGTTTTATCTCCGTCTAAGAATATTAAATTATGTTTAGGTGGCACTTTACCGTACTTCTCTTCCCAAATTACTTTGTGTTTCAGTTTCCACCTTTGGTTATATCCACCTTCATTAGATACTTTTATCACTACATATCCGTAACTATTGATACGTTCAGCACCTATAGGTAAAGTAGTTTTAGGTTTATTACCTTTTTTGAATTGTGTCTTTTCGCATTTCTTGTTATATATTGGTATGCCTTTGTTCCATGTAACATGACCTTTAGTGAACTGTGCTGACACACCACATTTTAATTTCAAGCGTTTCACTGTAGCTCTTACCTGCGTGTATGTCATATTGCAATCAAAATATTCATTGAACATCTTAGTTAAATCGTGAATTGGAGTCCCTTGCACATTATCTCTAAGAAACTTTTTTTCATCTTCTGTCCAAATATGAGGCATATTAAGCACCACCATTTAATAGTTTAGGCATTTCACCATTTGCATCTAATTGATCATCAGCGAACTTCTGTGCTTGTAGGACAAGGTTACCGTTATCTATAATCCCTTTAGCAATATTTGATACTGCTTTTGAACGTTCTATTTCTTCTTTTAAGTCATCGCCTTTAATCTCTTCATCATTTAATCTTTCTAGTTGTGCGAATAAATGATTGTTTAAATCACCTAATGTATTTTGCATTACCTATCTCTCCAATCGCTATATTGTAAGTATCGTCAATTTCTTTTGTGTATTCTCCCATTTCAATAACTGCTATTGGTTGGCCGTCATTGAAAATTAGTTATTTTACTATTCCATATTCCGAAAGTTTCCCACCAGGTTTAATAAACCAAACTGTGTAACCAATATCTAATTGATCTATTCGCATCTATTCAGCCACCTTTGCAACGTCTGATAAGTCTTTACCATTACTCAACAAGTCCATCACTTGTTTTAATTGATATTTACCTAACATTTCTGATTTGTTATCTTCTTCAAAGTCACCTGTATTAATATTGATATTGAAGTTTGCTTTAACTAATAAGTCCATCACTGTAGTATTAGGTCGTCTGAACTTCTCTTTTCTCTTTTTAATTTCATCGCTTGTATACAAATTAAATCTCTTTTTAAAATTGTTTAGTTCTTCAACAGATACACGTTTGTAAACATTAGCAAATTCTGTATTCGGATAGCCTTTGATATTATATGAATGAATGTTGATGCGTTTCACTTTCACAGACATTACTTGCTTTGCGTTATATAAATCATATTCTTTAACCATTTACTCGTCCTCCTAATAATCTTTAACTTGTATGTCTGATACGTCCTTGAATTTAATATCTTCAAACCCTAGTCGTTCTGGGTTATTTACATACTTGTCATATGCTTTATCTGCTTCACGTTCCTTAATACTTTCTAAATCATAATTAGCTGTAACAGGTACAGTTACCTCTTGTTCGACTTCCACTTTGATTTTTAGCGTGATTGTTGCTTCATCATTCACTTAAATCACCCCAGTACTCTAATTCCATAATCACTTTCGGAGTTTCTGCATACTTCTTAAAACTTCTAATCTCCACTATTTGGTTATCATCTTGCCATACACGACCATTTGCGGCGTCTAATACAGTTTTAATTAGATTATCTATATCTGGTTTGGTTCTCTTGTATTGACCTACCATCGCTACATGTTTCTTCTTACTCCATGACTTAAGCAATGGAAAATGAAACTCAATTGTTAATCGGATTGGTTTACCTATCATCATGTAAGGCATCTGTTGTCTTAACATTCTCTTATGGTTTGTATACTTAGCAGGCATATAAGTTTGTACATATTTGCCTACATTTCTAAACCTTGGCCTAGGTGATGCCATAGGTGCATCTACTATTAGCTCTATACGTTTCATTTATTCACTCCTATAGATAATCAAATATGCTCGTTTGCTCTTTGTCATTTAGGTTATATATGCGTTTGATTTCGTCTAACCTTTCATCAGTAACAATGTTTTCATCAAGTCCTAAAGACTTTTTCAATCCAGCTAGACTATTTCTGTTTCTATCTAGTGGAATTACTGTCGCTACAACTTTAGAATTTTTATCCTTTAACGTGTATCTCTGACTTAATCCCATCTATCCCACCTCGCAAATAGCTTGACGTGTACGTCTTTCGTTTAATTTTTGGATAAATAGTTCATACAATACTTTCTCGTCTCCGTGTGCGTAGTTAATTAGTTTCTGTGCGTATATATCTGAACACTTAAGATTTTGTTTGATAAATTGTTTTGTTACCATGCGTCTCTCTCCCTGTAGTCATCACCAAGTACTCTCACTTGGCGTGAATTATGTTTCATACGTGAATTGATACGTTGCCAATTCATATTTTGATTTAACTCTTTATCACTAAAGTTGGTAGTGAAAATGTTGTTTTTACCTACTCTGTTATCAACTATGCTAAATAGTTTGTTTAGTGTATGTTCTGTGTTTTCTACACCTATATCGTCTAGTACAAGTAAGTCTATGCTGCTTAGTAATTTGACTAACTCGTCTGTAGTTTCAACTGCATTTTTATTGTAAGTAGCTTTGATACGATCCATTAACATTGGTATGTGCATAAATGCTACGGAATATCCTTGTGCTTTAACTGCTTTAGCAATTGCATACGCTAGGTGTGATTTGCCTGTTCCATATGATCCTTGCATGATTAATGACTTAGGTTTATCTATAGAAAACGTTTTGACATACTCTATAGCTGTTTGTTTAGCATCTGTTTGTGATTGATTTTGTGGTTGATAACTGTTCACTGTGACTTCTTGTAATGAGTAGTTAACATTCGATTGGTTAAATATATTATCGATTGCTTTCTGCTTACGTTTATTCTCTGCTTCTTTGCCTGCTGCAATCATGCTACACTCACAACCATCACGATATTCATAGCCACTACTAAATGTGTGCAAGTCATATTTGTTGCCGCACTTTTCACAATACAGCCCTTTCTCTACATTGTTAGCTTCATATTGTTTAAGTGTTTCCGTTATTCTAGGGCTTAACATACGTTTCATTTAATCACTCCTAATCCCAATAACTAGGGTCATGTTTCATTCTTTCTAATTGATCTTGGCCTGCTAAAACTTTATTTTTGCTTGAACGTTTGTTATTTCTTGCGTTTACGTCTTCCAAGCTTTTAACACCATCGTTGTACCAAGCTTTCAATATTGTATTCACGTAGTTCCAATTTGTAACATTATTGTTAACTGCTTCTTTCATAGCTTCATTAACAATTTGATTACCATTCTCTTTGAAATCATCTATCCAATAATTAATCTGTTCTGCTACAAAAGGTTTAAGCATTCCAAATCCATTTTCTTGATAGAAATCAAACGGCGACGGCTGTTCACTACTACCGTTATTATTAGTATTGTTATTATTAGTTAAATCATTATTGGTAAGGTCATTATTAGTAGGGACGGGTTTTCCTACGTTGGATAATCCTGTGTTGGTTTTTCCTACGTTGGATAATCCGTTCTGGTTAGGTTGTTCATAAACAGAATATTCATATTCTCTTAGACGCCCTTTGTCATCACGTTTACGAGTTCTAACAATGTAACCTGCCGTTTCTAATTCTTTGATTCCATTCTTCAAACTATCTCTACCATCAAGACTATGCTTTTCTAATTCTTTTTCGTACACTTGCCAGTCGTCTGGTCGACTAAGTAAATAAAGTAATATTCCTTTAGCTTTCCAGCTTATATTAGGATCATGTATAAAATTCTTATGAACCGTTACAAAGTTTCCGCTCTCTTTATAAACTCTAAATGTTGCCACCTACATGCTCTCCTTTCAACATCTTGTTTAACTTCTCATCTACATCCACCCAAGAATTTTCCAAATGATGTAGTTTATTAAAACTACTCATCCCCATGTCGTGCTGTTGGTTGTGATGTTTTCTACATAGTGCTAATACTTTGTTTCCATAATGATTAATCTTGTTTCTGTTTCGTCCTCTACCTACTGCTTGATAATGTGCTAAATCACTATTTGGAGCGCCACATATAACACAAGTTCTATTAATCGTAGATTTATATAGAAAATATCTATCGTTGCTCATAAGGTCGCTAGTAGTCTTGTTCATAGGTACGTTGTGAGTGAATATAAAATCAAGTATTAACTCGATTAATTCGCTTGCTTGCCTCCTGCTACAATCACTTAAAGAAATAGGCTGATAGCCTTTGAGAAACTCTAATTGTTTTTGAAACATGTATCGTAAATAATCCATTGGTTGTCCGTAGTGATTGAATATATCTCGTACCATAGCGAACACTTTTCTACGTTGTTTATCTGTTATCTTGTATGGATCACTCACAATTACATCGCACTCTACTTCTAGTCCGTTATCTAACAGTAAGAAGTCTTTATTTTCTAAAGTTACACCCTCGATGAGAGCAGTTATTGTGCCATCACCTTGCTGGATGTAGTTTTTAATAATTGGCATTACATCACCTTATTTATATTTCATGCAGTTAAAATGGTAAATCGTCATCTTGGATATCAACTGGATCGTTTGCGTTGGTAAAAGGATTATCATTTGTCGGTTTCTGTGTTTGGGACTGCTTACTTTGTTGTTTTCGTTCTACAAAATTTACTTGGTTAACTGCAATATCTGTTGTGAATACTCGATTTCCTTCTTTGTTCTCATAGCTTCCAGTTTGTACCGAACCAGTGATACCTATTTTCTGACCTTTACTAAAGTTGTTAGCAATGATTTCGGCAGTTTTACCAAATGCTACGCAAGTTATAAAATCTGACTCATACTCTCCTGTTTGCTTGTTCTTAAACGCTCGTTGTATCGCTACTCTAAAATTAACTACATTGTTGTTTTGTCCCTTTAATTCTGGATCTGCTACTAAGTTTCCTACTCCATTAAATTGGTTCATCATTCGTTCTCCTTGTCTAATTGTTTTAGTCCTGCATCTAATTTCACATGTGCATTTGCAATTTCTTTTTGTGAAACTTTATTAATCGCTTGAATACCTAACCATCGCATAGTTTTATCTAATGTCGCTTCTCTACCGTTATCTTGTGATATAGATACAAATTGATTAATTTTATCTTTTAATTCTGTAATATCTGTTTCGTTTGCTTCTGGTGCTTCTTCTCCGTGATATAGATAAAGCCCTATGCCATGTAATGCTGCTGCTTTAACAAAAGCACGTTTATATGTTTTGTTAATTTGGAACATATCTGCTTGTTTGAATGGTACTGATTTGTTTTTAAAATCTAATACTGGTAACGTTTCTGTCTTAGTTAAACCCTTTAATGTGATTGATACTGTTACGCTATATCCTTCTGGACTTGCTAGGTATGGAACGAAATATTGTTCATTTGTCACATCAGGATGTGGATATTCATGTATCTTCATTTCATAGTTAGAGTCAATCTTCATCAACTCTTGGTGTGCATATGACCATGCTAGATAAGATAAACCTTGTTTCTTCTCTACATGATCGTTTACATCCATTGAGTTAAGTTGGTTAAATAATGTTTGTTCAGTCATCTTGTACCTCCTCTAAATCGATATCATATGATGCTGGATAAACCCTTTTAATAGCTTTGTGTTTGGTCATATCAATGCTTGCTTCTTCCATACCGTTAAATTCTTTAGCATCTGACTTTTCATTTGTATATATAACTTTCGGATTACTACCAGATGGTTTGTTATAAATATATAAATCGTCAAAATCAGTTTTAGCTTTAATAATGTATGTGATTACTTCTTTCACCACTGCATCACCCGATTCATAATACGGTCTGCTTCATCTGTATTTTGTTCTATCCATGTGAATGCAGATTGTTCTAATATCTCTTGAGCTGTAGTAATACCAGCGTATTCATCATAAATTTGTATGCCATCTATAACTTCGTTCTTATTATTTACTAACATGACGCCTATATTGTCTTCATTTTTATACAAATCAATTCTAAATTTAAAACCTAATAACTCGATTTTTTTACTTTTAGTTGTACCTATTTTGTAATACATTTGACTACCTCCGTAAATAAGGTGTATAGTTAAGTTACATATTTTTACATAACTTTCTCTCGACTGTTAGCAATTGCCGTTGCTTTCAGTCTTTTTTATTGCCTTGAAAAACTCTGGCCAAAACCAACAGTATGCTACAAAGAATGCTGCAAAGTAGATAACTATTAGATAAATGAAATCATTTGTAAATACTAATGAGAGTGACATTACAAAAATTGATGTTAAAACTGATAAAATACCGTTCATAAACTCCCCCCTTATAAATTCGTTTCTTTCACAAAAATGTTTGATTCTATAAAATCAATTGCTGGTCTGATCTTCACGTAACGTTTGTTACCTTTGCCGAAACGATACATACACTCTTTCTGAAACTCTACGTTTGAATACACGTGTTTCTCTAAATCATTTTTTGAAATGCCACTAACTTTTATAAATTCTTTTGCGTCTGCAAATCCGATAAATTCCATTCCGTTTCCTCCTATTGCTCAATTGTTATTTCAAAATGTTTTTCAATTTCCTGTACTGCCCAATACATAACTTCTTCTAAATGCCTCTCTCTGCTAATCTCGAGTGTTTTAACCACTCCACCCTCTTCAATAGAATGTTCAAACGTTTCAGATTTATCGTTGATATTCATTTCTAAGATGTAATGTATATACGTAAGCAATTCTTTTTGTTCTTGTGTCATTATTTAATCCCCCTATATTTCGAATTGGCTAATATCTACGCCATACTTGATTGCCATGCTTTTAATAACTGAAATGTAAATCTGAATTAATCTTGGTTCATCATTAATCACATCTAATTTAGAAACTTTATTCATCTGAGATTTAGTAGCACCTTTTGCTAACATTTTGCTCTACGGTTATTCAACCTTTGATCTAACTTACAGCGTCCCTTTTCTTCTAATAACTTGTACGCTTCTGTACGAACTGTTTTATGTTTATCTCCTCCACCTAAGTGTTGAGCAATTGCACCTAAAATTTTGTTTGTGTCGTTTCTCCAATTCTTATTTTCAAGGCCTACTATATTGCGAATACCTGTAACTTCCGTTTCAATACGTTTGTTAAACTCTTGTTGTTCTTCTTGTATTTGCACGAACATCTTAATAGCTTCTAATTGGCTAGTAGGTGCATTGAGTTGTGATTGTTCTTTAATGTGATTTTGCATTTCATGAAACGCATTAACATATGTTGCAGTGAACAATATCCCTTTTTCTCCAGTCATTTTGTTAGCTACCATGTCACAACCTTTTTTAGTTAATAGGTAGTGTTTGTAATTTTGATTGTTTCCACCTAAATAAGTTGATTGAATAAAATAATCATCAAGGCTCAATTTTGAGCTTTGCAAAATTACACTTTCGTAATTCTCTATATCTCTAATTAAATTCTTATGTTGCTTTCCTACCATTTCTGCTACTTCTCTACTGTCTACATATAATTCGTTGTTTTGTTTTACAATTTGTAATTCTTGCATTTATTTTCCTCCTATATTTTATTTCGGTTTTTCCGAATCAAATTCTAAAAAAATATTAGCGACTTTAATGTCTAAAGCGTCCGCTAATTTTTTCACTGTCTTAAAGTTAGCATTTTGTATATTGTTAACATCTTTTTCGAATAAATATATTGTTCTTTCGTTAACGCCAGATTTTGCAGCTAAAGCAACTTTAGTGTAACCTTTAAGACCGCGCCATTCTTTTAAAGTTAGAACGGTATTTTCATTCATTTTTTTCACCCCTTTCGAAAAGGTTAACCACATTGTACCATTACGGTTTTTCCGAAGTCAAATATTATATTTCACTTTTACCGAAAAAATATTTCGGATTTCCTGTTGTAAATATCTGATAATAATGTATAATATAGGTACAAACTATTTTTAGGAGGTAACATAAATGTTTAGCCAAAATTTAAAATACTTAAGAAATAAACATAATATGGAACAAATTGATCTAGCACACAAACTAGGAAGAAAAAGCGCATCTAGTATTAGCGAATGGGAAAAAGGCAAATATACTCCTAAAATGCAAACATTAGTTGAAATAGCATCTATATTCAACGTCAATATAGATGATTTAATGGGAGAAGACTTATCTTCTTCTAAAGAATCAAAACCTAAAAATTCTTTTGAAACCATCGCTGCTCATTTAGATGGTGATTTAACAGAAGAAGAATGGCAAGAGATATTGGATTATGCAGAATTCGTTAAAAGCAAGCGTAAAAAATAAGGAGGGTTTCCATGAGAAATTATGAAAATTTATTGGCAGAGTATGATGACGAAATCATTATTGAGGAAACCAATTTGAAGAAGGGTCTTGCTGGTTTATATTTAGGCGAAGTCATCCTTATTGAAAAACGCATGAATTCTGTAAATAAACTCGAAACTTTGTATGAGGAAATTGGACATCATTTAGTTACATATGGAGATATTCGAGATCAATCCAAAATGTTGAATCGAAAATTTGAATTAAAAGCAAGACGTTTAGGTTCTGAATTAGCTATTTCACTTGATGGAATTATTGATGCTTTCTATCACGGAGTACATAACTTATTTGAGATGTCAGAATATTTTAATGTTTCAGAGGGTTATGTATTAAATACATTAAATCATTATAGAATGAAATACGGTTTAGATGTATATTACAAGGGTTATGTAATTAAATTCGAACCTTTACAAGTATTTAAACATGAGAATTGGGAGTAACCAATCTGCATCCACATGCTATAAACGTGTGTGCAAATGTAGGTTGTTTAATATTAATTAATTTTATTATAAGGGAGACTGTATGATGAACAAAGATTTAAAAAACTTTAATAGCTTGAATAATTCAAGCTATAAAGCTAAATGGTACGAACGAAATTTGGTAGTAATTTTAGCACTCATATTTATCTATCCAGTAGGTATTGCTTTAATGTGGAATTTTAAAAAATGGACTTTTTGGTTAAGAGTCCCTATTACTGCTTTATTTGTAATAATTTATTTTGTTAGTTTTGGAGGCACTGATGAAAATAATGATAAAACTGACAATAAAGATTTAAAGACAGAACTAGAAGCAACTAAATCTGAAAACAAAGATTTAAAGAGTGATATAAAAGATTTAGAAGATAAAGAAAATGATACAACTAATATAGCTGAAGAAACTAATAAAGAAACTAACCAGCAAGAAAAAGTAACAACGACTGAAGAATCAAAAACTGAAAGTGATAAAGAAGAAGATACAGGTAAAGCTAATCGTGAAGAAAAAGCAGCTTTGGATTCTGCCGAAACATATTCAGATATGATGCATATGTCAAAAGCAGGTATTTATGACCAATTAACTTCTTCTGCTGGTGATAAATATCCTGATAATGCGGCACAATATGCAGTTGACAATTTAAAAGCTAATTATAAAAATAATGCATTGGAATCTGCCAAAAATTATATTGATATGATGGATATGTCAGATGATGAATTATACGATCAACTTACTTCTGATGCTGGCGATAAATTTACAGAAGAAGAAGCACAATATGCAGTTGATCATTTAGAAGATTAATTTCAAGGGCATTTTACGATGCCCTATCTTAATAAACTAAAAGGAGAATGTGTAATGAAAAAGGTATTATTTTTATTATTAGCAAGTTTTTTAGTATTAGCTGCATGTGGGCAAGAGGAAAGTAAGTCGGAAGATAAGAAGCAAACTAAGTCATCTGATAAAGAGAGTAAAAAAGATGATAATAAAAAAGAATCAGTCAAGAAAGAAGATCAATCAGATGATAAGTCTAATGAAGAAGTAGCTACACAGGATGAAAATGCTGAACAAATGAATACACAAGAAAAGCAAACCACTGAACAGCTTCTTCAATCACAAGAACAAGTGAATAACCAAGAACAACAGACTGCACAAGCAGCTGTTCAATCACAAGAACAGGCAACTATAGAACAAGAACCGCAAAAAGAAAAAATTGATTTAAACCAATTTCCTGGTGGTGATTTTTCTACGGAAGACATGTCTGAAAATGCACAAAAACAAATCGAAGAATTAAGTAGACAAAAAGATTATGAAGGTTTACCACAACAAGAATACAATGATCAAGTATCTGAAATTATGAATAATGAAATTAATTAATTACAACAGGGCACAACCATGTGCCCTATATATTTTTATCTTTTTTAGGAGGAATCAACTAATATGGCAACATTTACAATAACAAAACGAAAAAATAAAACATCTACCTCATGGCAATATGATGTGAAAGACGCTAGTTTTAAATCTGGTAAAAAGCGTAAGTCTGGATTCAAAACGAAAGCAGAAGCTACTAACGCAGCACAACAATTAATTAGAGATTTAGAAGATGGTAATAAAATTGAAGATAATAAAACGTTCGAAACTTATTATAATGACTGGTTAGAAATTAAAAATAAAAAAGACTTGTCCCCTCGTCAATATTATTGGTATGAACGGTCACTTAAATTATTTAATGAATATTTTGGAGAGAAAATATTATTAAAAAATATAAAACGTACTGAATATCAGAAATTCTTAAATAATTATGGTAAAGGACATGCAGATGAAACAGTAAGGAAAGTAAATGGTTGTATTGGTCCGTGTTTACGAGAAGCAGTATATGATGGTTATATAAAAAAAGACCCCACCTTCAATGTAACTGTAAAAGGTACTGTAGAAGCTAAAGAGGAACATTTTAAGTATATGAGCATTAAAAATTATTTAGATATGATGGAATTTTTCAAAAGCAAAAATGAACAAAGTTATATTTTCTTATACTTATTAGCAATCACTGGAGCAAGGTATAGTGATGCAATTAACATGAATTACGATGACCTAAATAAAGGAAATGGTGTTATACATTTACCTGGGACAAAAACTAAAAATTCAAAAAGAGATGTTGAAGTAAATCAGAAAGATATAATGTTAATCAATTCTAAGTTATCTAACTTACCTCGTAGAATTGATGGAAAGTTATTTGCTTTAAGTCATACTGCAGTAAATAAATCTTTTAAGCACGCGAAAAAAGTTATTGGATTAGATGATGATAATGTAACCCCCTACTCACTTAGACACACTCACACATCTTATTTACTTTCCAAGGGCTTGCCTATCGAATATATTAGTAAACGTTTAGGACATGCCAGCATATCAATAACTTTAGACACGTACTCTCACTTGTTAGAAGAACATAAAAAAGAGCAAGGCCAACGTGTCAGAGAATTATTCTCTTGACACATATTTGACACTTGCTCTTCTTAAAGCCTATTATATCAAGCTTTACGTACGGAGAGTGAGGGATTCGAACCCTCGAGACGCTTGTGGCGCCTACACACTTTCCAGGCGTGCTCCTTCGGCCAACTCGGACAACTCTCCATATAAAAAAACAGAAGCGATAATTCACTTCTGTTTGTATGACCCCGACGGGACTCGAACCCGTGTTACCGCCGTGAAAGGGCGGTGTCTTAA
>ERZ794963.38-NODE-38-length-45593-cov-8.980917_pt1 | contig 45593 bp, 37 predicted proteins | sample MGYA00375740_ERZ794963 | MGnify/ENA primary metagenome ERZ794963 (study PRJEB30138, sample SAMN05968720) | food fermentation metagenome | isolation source: fermented_meat | host: inoculated_fermented_meat_time_40_first_replicate;inocula... | place: Italy | collected... | reverse complement strand
CTTCTGATAAAGATAAAGTTACTTCTGACGATAAACAAGATGTAGCTAAAGACAGCGTTAATTCTGATACTATTTCTACTGTACAGGATACTGACGATGTTCAAGAGGATAACACAGACGATTCTGATAAAGATGACGTTACTTCTGATGACAAACAAGATGTAGCTAAAGACAGTGACAATTCTGATGCTACTTCTACTGTACAAGATACTGACGCTGTTCAAGAGGATAACACAGACACTTCTGATAAAGATGACGTTACTTCTGATGACAAACAAGATGTAGCTAAAGACAGTGACAATTCTGATGCTACTTCTACTGTACAAGATACTGACGCTGTTCAAGAGGATAACACAGACACTTCTGATAAAGATGACGTTACTTCTGATGACAAACAAGATGTAGCTAAAGACAGTGACAATTCTGATACTACCTCTACTGTACAAGATACTGACGCTGTTCAAGAGGATAGTGCAGACAATTCTGAAGCAGCGAATGTTGCTTTCTATAGTGCACAAGCGACACCTAAACTTAGAGTAGCTAGAAGTACCGATTCAACAGTCGCAACACGTTCTGCAATTACACAAGAAGCAACAACACGTTCAACATTACCAAAATATTCGCCAAAAGTAAGTTCTTCAATTAACAATTATATCCGTAAGAACAACTTTAAAGCACCTAACTATGAACAAGACATAGCATCATATTTACCAAAATATAATTATCGCTATGGTAAGCCAGAAGGTATCGTTATGCATGATACTGCAAATGATAATTCAACAATTACTGGCGAAATCAATTATATGAAGAATAATTATCAAAATGCTTTCGTACATGCCTATGTAGATGGTAACCGTATTATTGAAACAGCAAATACTGATTACTTAGCTTGGGGTGGCGGTGCTGTAGCTAATCAACGTTTCATACATGTTGAATTAGTTCATACTCATGACTATGATTCATTTGCACGTTCAATAAATAACTATGCTGATTATGCAGCAACAAACTTACAGTATTACGGTTTAGTCCCTGATAGCGCTGAATATGATGGAGCTGGAACTGTTTGGACTCATAAAGCAGTAAGTACTTACTTAGGCGGAACTGACCATACTGATCCACATGGTTACTTTGCTACACATAATTATAGTTACGATGAATTATACGACCTTATTTATGAAAAATACTTAATTAAGACAGGTCAAGCAGCTGCATGGGGCACATCTTCTTCAGGTAGTACGAGTGGAAATAACTCAAATAATACAGGTTCAAGCAATACTGGTGTAACTGCCCCTACTAAAACAGGTAGCGTGAAAGTTACAGCGAACAATGGCGTTGGACGAATTAATACTACTAACGATGGTTTATATACTACAGTGTACGACCAAAATGGTAAGAAAACTGATCGCACAAACCAAACACTTAAAGTTACAAAATCAGCTACTTTAGGCAATGAAAATTTCTATTTGGTTTCTGATTATAATAAAGGTACATTAATTGGTTGGGTACATCAAGGCGACGTTAATTATAATGCTGCTAAAACAGCAACTAGTATCAATAAAACTTATCAAATCAAACCTGGAGAAACGATTTATACTGTTCCTTGGGGTACAAGTTCTCAAAAAGCAGGTACAGTTTTAGGGAAATCTACACAAACGTTTAAAGCAACAAAACAACAACAGATTGGTAAGACTAACTATATTTATGGAACTGTTAATAATTTAACTGGTTGGGTAAGCTTAAGTAAGTTATCTTCAACAAGTAATACAGCCACATCCCCTACTACAAATTCAGGGAAATTAACTGTAAATACACTTACAAATCAACAAGGTACTGTTGCCAAAAACAATCACGGTGTATATACAACTGTATATGATAAACAAGGCGTCCAAAAACCATATGTTAGTGGCCAAACATATAAACTAAGCAAAAAAGCAACACTAGGTAATAATGCATTTTACTTAATTACTGATAATAAAACCAATACTAATATAGGTTGGATGCAAACTGGTGATATTACAGTTAAAGAAGTAGCAAAAAAAGCGACTACTAATCAAACACAAAGTGTAAATAAAATTGGTCAGTTAAATACCAAAAATTCTGGCATTAAAGCGACAGTTTATGATCAACAAGGTAAAGACGCAACAAAACTAGCTGGAAAAACTTATAACGTTACAAAACAACGAACTGAAGGAAATAACACTTATGTATTAATACAAAATGTTAATCAAAATACGCCAATTGGCTGGATTAATACAAAAGATATTAACACTCGTAATTTAAGCCAAACTAATGCTAAAAATGGCCAATATACTGTTAAAGCAACTAATAATGGTCTTTACGCAGTGCCATGGGGTACAAAATCACAACAACTTGATAAACTTAATAACCTTAAAAATAATCAATTTAATGCATCTAAATCTGTCTATGTTGATAAAGACGAATACGTTTATGGTATTGTAAATAATAAAACTGGTTGGATAGCTGCTAATGATTTGAATAAGGTACAACCATCTAATAATGCTAATGTTACAAATTCACAAAGTGTTACTAAATCAGCGGTAACACCGTATAAATACGATTATGTGATTATTAATAGAAATGGTAACTATTATTTAGATCCAACATCTACGACTGCATCAGGTTCACTTAAAGATTTCTATGAAAGTATTTTCACAGTTTATGAAACTCAAGTGATTAATGGTACTACTTGGTATCATGGTAAACTATCTAATGGTAAAGTCGTTTGGATTAAAGAAGCTGATTTACGTAAAGAATTAGTAAAATACTATGATTCAGGCATTACTTTAGATCAAGCTGTTGCTATCCAAAAAGGATTAACTGCTAAACCACAAATTCAACACACACCTGGAAAATGGGAAGATGCTACAGCAAATGAAATCAAAAATGCTATGGACTCAAGTAAGTTAATAAAAGATGAAACTCAAAAATATCAATTTTTACGTTTAGATAAAACTCAAAACATTGGTGCAACTGATTTAGATAAATTACTTGTTGGCAAAGGTATTTTAGAAGGTCAAGGTGCAGCGTTTAGTGAAGCAGCTCAGACTTATGATATCAATGAAGTATATTTAATCTCTCATGCACTACTTGAAACTGGTAATGGTACGTCAAAACTTGCAAATGGTGGCGATGTTGTAGACGGTAAAGTTGTTACTGATGGTAAAAACAAATATTATAATATGTTTGGTATCGGCGCAGTTGATAGTGATGCTGTAAAACAAGGATTTATAACAGCTAAAAATAATGGCTGGAATACAGTTAAAAAAGCTATAGTTGGCGGCGCTAAATTTATATCTGAATCGTATATAGATAAAGGTCAAAATACACTTTATAAAATGCGTTGGAACCCTGAAAATCCAGGTGTTCACCAATATGCAACAGATGTAGCATGGGCCTCTCATAATGCTACTCGTATTAAAGGTTTCTACGATTCTATGGATAAACTAGGTAAATATTTCGACGTAGATACGTATAAATAGTATGAGTTTAAAACATTAAATCAATTAAAAGAAGCGTACTAATGACAATGCTTAACGCAAGTTATTGTCATTATGTACGCTTCTTTTTTATTAATTATCTAATGCATATATACTTGATGTACATTTAACTTATATAATAATTGGTTTAAATTTTCTATATCTTTAGATGTAAGGTTTTGACAACGTGCTTCAATCAAAGCTACTCTAACCTCATTAATTTGCTGTACTAATTCTTTCGCCTTATCTGTAACCATCAAATCTTTACATCTCATGTCTTTATTGGATTGCTTACTCGTTATATACCCCATCTGGCATAATTTTTTTATCCAACGTGAAACAATCGATTGTTCTTTATTAATTTTCATAGTCAAATCATACTGTGATAACACTTCATAGTTATATAATATTCTTAACATTTCTAATTGCTCAGAAGTCAAATCAGTTCTCTGACCAAATCTTCTACTTACCAAATTTAAATCATTACCTGTAAGTGTAATTAACTGTTCTAGTTGTTTGTACATGTTGCTCATCTCCACTATCATTAATTTAACTTAGTTAAAACCATTAGTTTTTACACAATTTTATTTCTTAATATTATAATAGTATCCTTCATGATATACAATAATAAAAGACAAATTGTACTATTTTGTTGCATTTCTCATAGGTTTTATAATAGATTAGAACTAGTGTATATAAAATTTATCGTACTACTTAAAGGAGAAAACGAATGTCACAATTGAAAGAAAGAGATTACTTTTTCGATAATGCTAGAGCTGTGCTGATTTTTCTTGTAGTCTTTGGCCATCTATTACAGCCATATACAGAAGCCAGCCCTCATTTAGCTTCATTGTATTTAACAATATACAGCTTTCATATGCCAGGATTTTTATTTATTTCAGGCTATTTTGCAAAAAAAGCAGGTCAAGCTGGGTATTTAGAAAAAGTATCAAAAAAACTATTAGTTCCATATGTTATATTCTTTGGCTTTTTCTCTTTTTACTATTACTTAACTGGTAAAGAAGATAGTGTTCAGTTTGATCCTTTTGATCCGGTATTTGCGTTATGGTTTTTACTCACATTATTCTTTTTCCATGTCATATTAGTAATAGTTAAGGATTATAAACCATATTATGTACTACCTATAGCAGTGATCATTTCACTATTTGCTGGGTATTCAGAGAATATTGACAATTACTTAAGCTTTTCTAGGACGATTATGTTTTTCCCAATATTCTATATAGGCTATTTATTTACAAATAAACATACACAGCTTTTAAGAAATAAAAAGTTTCTACCTATAGCTATCATCACTTTACTAGCCTTTTATGTTATATACACCTATCATCCAATCAACTCCAATTGGTTGTTAGGCGATTCGCCCTATATGTCTCTTGAAGGAAAGCTAGATTTCTACAGCCCAATCAAGAGATTGTTATTATACTTCATCGTTTTAATTTCGATGTTTGCTTTCTTTAATTTAATACCTGAAAAAGAAAAATTTTATACGTATATAGGTCGTAGAACTATGCATGTATATTTGCTACATGGTTTATTCATTGGTTTTATCCGTGGTTTTGGGATATATCCATTTAAAGATCATATCAGTATCTTAACTTATCTTTATTTAGTTATCGTTACGTCTATAATTGTGTATATATTAACAACCAGATTAGTATCTAAATGGACAAACCCAATTATAAATTTACAGTCTCCTTATAAATTCAAAGGGTAAATAAGTATTAAACCGAATTGTATTGATTTTAAATATGTTATGATAAATATTGAAGTACTTCCAATCAATCTATACATACAATAAATACAATTCGGTATTTTTAATTTTGAGGTGAAAATATAATGCAACTTTCATTAAATAACAATTCTAAACATTTAACAGCCCCTAGCATCCGTCAATTTTCAAATCGCATTAAAGGAATTGAAGATTGTATTAACCTAACTATAGGACAGCCAGACTTTCCTATGCCTAAAGAGGTTAAAGCTGCTTACATAAATGCTATTAATGAAGATCAAACGAAATATTCACATAATAAAGGATTAATTGAAACAAGGCATGCTGTGAGCCAATATTTTGAACAACGCTATGGCTTTACATATAATTCAGAAGAAATCATTATCACTAATGGTGCCAGTGAAGCCTTAGATACTGCTTTAAGAAGTATTATAGATGAGGGAGATGAAATATTAGTTCCTGGACCAGTATATGCTGGCTACATTCCACTCATCAAGACACTTGGTGGTATACCAGTTTATATTGACACGACAATATCTGACTACAAAGTAACGCCTGAAGCACTTGAAAAACATATAACCAAAAATACCAAAGCGATACTACTAAACTACCCTACTAACCCAACTGGTGTAATATTGTCTTATAATGAAGTACAAGCTATTGCTAATATATTGAAAGAAAAAGAGATTTTTATTATTAGTGATGAAATCTATGCTGAAAATACTTTCACTGGTAAACATACTTCTTTTGCCGAATTTGAAGTAATTCGCGATCAATTATTACTTGTTGGCGGATTAAGTAAATCTCATTCTGCTACTGGCATACGCATTGGTTTTTTAATTGGACCAGAGTATTTAATTGAAAAATTAACTTTTATGCATGCTTATAACTGTATTTGCGCCAATGTTCCTGCTCAAATTGCATGTATCGCAGCTTTAAATGAAGGTTTAGAAGCGCCACAATACATGAATGAAGCATATATTGAACGACGGGACTTTTTGATTAATAAATTAGAATCAATGGGATTTGAACTAGATGCTAAACCTGAAGGTGCATTCTATATTTTTCCTAGTATCAAGAATTTTACAGACAATGACTTCGACTTTTGTGTAGATGTATTAGAAAACGCACATATTGCTATTGTTCCTGGCTCTGCTTTTACCGATCTTGGTAAAGGACACGTACGTATTTCTTATGCATATGAACTTGATGCATTAAAAGAAGCTATGAGAAGACTGGAACAATATCTAGCCCTAAATTATAATTCATAACAAAAACCACCAACTAAATGTAAGTTTGAAATATGCCCGTGACATTTCTTTTTAATAATTGATCTGGTGTAGATAAACTTCAACATTGATGTTGGTGTTTTAATTTTTAAATCGATATAATTATTAATTTACTTTGTTGTACTTATTAAATATAACTTTCATTTTTAAGGTTGTTCACTCTCATCTTTAGTATAGATATTTTTCTCAGCAAACGTTCTTAATATTCGATAATAAGCTAATGAATCTTCTTTCTCCATATCAAATTGCTGAATCACTTCTTCTGAAATTTTAGAAAATTCTTCCTTTAACTTTATCCCTTTTGTAGTTAACATTACTTTCACTCTGCGTTCATCATCTTCTGTTCTAAGACGACGAATCAATTCTTTTTTCTCTAGCCTTTTAATGATTGGACTAATTGTTCCTGAATCTAAGTACAATTCATCGCATAACGTTTTTATGTATACTGGAATTTCGTTTTCAATATACAGCAAAACAATATAGTTAGGGAAACTTATATCATATCGTTTCAAATACTTATTAAACCTATTTACAATTTCTTTGCTTGTTATATAAAACAAGTAACACATTTCTTTTCTCATTTGATCATATATATCTGTTGTCATATTTTTTCTCCTCATCCCTTCTTAATTATAATATTAATCTAGGTTTTAATTTTAGTCAAATACAATAATTAAGTGTAAAAAAGTTTTCACATTAAAAGTTTCCCACTATATATTAGCGATAAATTAGATTTATAATAACTTATCTATAATTATTTGTATGTCTTATCATGTTACGTTGATAAAGTTAATAGTAAATAAATTTTTAACTTATATCACATTTTTTACATAAAAAAACTAGGTGAGGCACAGCCCCACCTAGTTAATCGGAATCTCATTATTGATTTTTAGTATTGATTTTCATTCAAATTCTATGGGAATTTAGGAAATTGGTCAAAGTCTGGATCGCGTTTTTCTTTAAACGCATCTCTGCCTTCTTTTGCTTCATCTGTTGTATAGTAAAGTAAAGTAGCATCACCAGCCATTTGTTGAAGTCCAGCTAAACCATCAGTGTCTGCATTCATAGCTGCTTTCAAGAATCTTAAAGCCGTTGGTGAATGTTGTTTCATTTCTTGACACCATTGTACTGTTTCATCTTCAACTTGATCTAATGGAACTACAGTATTTACTAAGCCCATGTCTAAAGCTTGTTGAGCATCATATTGACGACATAAGTACCAAATCTCGCGAGCTTTTTTGTGTCCTACTATACGAGCTAAATAACCTGAACCGTAACCAGCATCAAATGATCCAACTTTAGGGCCAGTTTGGCCAAAGATTGCATTGTCTGCTGCGATTGTTAAGTCACAAACGACGCTAAGTACATGCCCTCCGCCGATTGAATAACCTCTCACCATTGCAACGACTGGTTTAGGAATAACACGGATAAGTCTTTGTAAGTCTAATACATTTAAACGAGGAATTTGATCATCGCCTACGTAACCACCGTGGCCACGTACTTTTTGATCCCCTCCTGAACAAAATGCTTTGTCCCCTTCACCAGTTAAGATAATAACAGAAACACTTTGATCATCACGCGCTCTTGTAAACGCGTCTATCATTTCTTGTACTGTATTTGGTGTAAATGCGTTACGAACCTCAGGACGATTAATCGTTACTTTTGCAATACCGTCATATATTTCATATTTAATTTCTTTATATTCTTTAATTGTTTCCCACTGTCTAGTCATTTTGCTCCTCCTTATGAATAAAACCTAATACTATTCTATCAAATTCTGCAAATTCTTCCACATGTACTGTATGACCACTTTGTTCTACTTCATTTAACTCCGAGTTATGAATCATAGTTTCCATTTGTTTAGCAATCTTACAGAATTTACCATCTAGAACACCTACTATAATGCAAGTCGGTACTTTAATTTGCTTTAACTTTGGCCATAAATTAGGCATTTGTCCAGTACCGTAATCACGCAATGCCTTCGCTAAACGCAATGGATTTTGACGTAAGCGCATATCACGTATTTCTTTCTTAATAGATTGATCTAATTCATGCTGTGTATAGAAAAGCGGTAACTTTTCCCAATCATTAACAAAAATTTCTAAACCTGCAATTTCTAGTACTTTTGCTCTAGCCTGATCAACTAGTTGCCTTTCATTACGGTCTTCCAACTCTTTAATTCCTGGTGATGTACTTTCTATAATCAATCCTGTTAAAGCGGCTTGCCCTTCAATTCCATAATACAATGCAATTCTACCACCCATTGAATAACCGTGTAAAAACAATTGATAGCTTTGGAATGTTTTTAATAGCTCATCTAACTGGTCTGTAATAAATGGGAAATTCCAGGTTTGATTTATATCTGAGTCATCTTGGCCGTGTCCAGGTAAATCTACAGTTAGAATATTCAACTTTTCTTGCAAAACATGGACATGTTTACTAAAAGCCTGTTGGTCACTGATGAACCCATGTAACATAACCAATAATTCATCTGTATCGCATTTCGATTGATAAAATTTATAATTTAACATTAATAATATCACTCAACTTTTTATAGAGTTTTAGATGCTGTTGTTTATTTTCTTCACGTTGTGTAATTATTTCGTAAATATGTGCACCAAATTTTGATAAATCAGCATATTTAAACGCTTCGATTGATTCATATCTATCAAATGCAAAATCATATAACAAAGCTGTATGTTCAAAATTAAGTCCTGTTGGTGTACCAAACAAACGTTCAAAATAATCTTCAGCTGATTCCTTTTGAGGTAAATATGAAAAAATGCCTCCACCATCATTATTGAGTAGAATAATATTTAAATTAATATCATTTAATTTAGACATTAATAAACCATTCATATCGTGATAAAACGCTAAATCGCCTATTAATAGAGTTACTTTTTTATGAACTGCCATACCTAATGCTGTTGATATTACACCATCGATACCGTTTGCACCACGGTTCGCAAATACTTCCGCATCACAATCGATAAAGAGATTATCAACATCACGGATTGGCATACTATTACTAACAAACAAGGCATCTGAAGTTGTTAATTTATCTAATACATTCGCGACGTATGCAGCTTCATCTGTTGCCGTTCTTACATAATCTTTAATCTCAACAATCGCGTGTTTCTCTAATGTCTGCCACTTCTCTAACCAACGCTTACGTTCGACAATTGGCGTTTCTGACAATTGTCTAAAGAAATCATTGGCTGACATTTCATAGGATACATGTGGTGTAATTGGAAATGCATCCGGTTTATCATTATTTTGAATTAAAATTTGAAATGCTTCTGTTTCTTTTAACCATTGATTTAATTTTTTGGAAACAACTGGTTTACCAACCCTAATAATAAAATCAATATCTAACTGTAACCCTGCTCTAAACAATAAGTCATAGCTCGTCACAACATTAGGATGATGTTCACGTCTTAGTTGACTCAATGGATCAGCTAATATTGGCACATCATGTATCGTTGAAAAAGTTAACACTTGATCAATATCTTGATGTTGCATATCTCCAACGATAATCAAGCCCTTACTCTTTTTAATAATCGAACTAATTTCATTTAAACTAGTTGTTTTTTGATAATGTGGTAAGATTTTCATATCTGATGTTAACCATTCAACCTTTTCCATATTTGGAGTTAATGGTTCTCTGAATGGTAAATTTAAATGAATTGGGCCACGATGCGGTCCATATAAAAATTGACTCGCTTTTTGCAGTTGGAATTTAACGGTTTTCGTCATAAAATCTTCCGCTTCATTCGTATCAACTATTGGAAAATCAAATTGATATTGTACATAATTTTGAAACATATTCGTTTGATTGATCGCTTGAGGCGCACCAATATTTCGTAGTTCATGTGGGCGATCACTTGTAAGCACTACTAAAGGTAAATGACTCAAACTACTCTCTGAAACAGCGGGTGTATAGTTTGCAGCAGCACTACCTGAGGTACACAGAATAGCAACTGGGCGCTCGCTTCCTTTCATTAATCCCATAGCAAAAAACGCAGCACTTCTTTCATCTGGATGAATCCAAGATTTTAATTTAGGATGTGCCTCAACTGCAATTGCCAATGGTGTTGAACGTGAACCTGGGCTTATTACTACTTCTCTTATGCCATAAGCATATAATTCTGAAACAAAAGTAAATACTTGTTTCGTTAACGCATCTGTATGATTATTCATATTCCTCGACTCCTAAAGCTTTCATCATAGGGTTAAATTTAACTGCCGTCTCTTCTACTTCACTATCTGCATCAGAATCGCTCACAATACCACAGCCTGCATACAACGTGGCTTGGTTGTTTTTAATCAACATCGAACGAATTGCCACAATAAACTCACAGTTGTCATACATATCAATATAGCCGACTGGTGCACCATAAAGTCCGCGTGTGCCAAATTCATTTTGTTCAATATATTCTAATGCTTCAACTTTCGGATAACCTCCTAATGCTGGTGTAGGGTGCAGATTATCCAATAAGCCTATATAAGATTCATATTTTAATTGACCTTTTATTTTTGTATACAAATGATATAAATGGTCATTTGTTAATATTTGAGGTTCTTCGTTATAAGCTACGTCTTCTACATAAGGTGATATATCATTTAATATACTTTCGACAACAAAGCGATGTTCATTCAAGTTCTTTTCATCATTTAAAAAAGCTTGGATATTTTCATTATCTAATTCATCTTGATGTGTGCGTTTTATCGTACCCGCCACTGCCTTCGTCGATAGTATTTCATCATTTATTTCCATTAATTGTTCTGGTGTTTGTGAAAAGAAAACACTATCTTGTGACTCTAAAATAAATAAATAACTATTATGTTCTCCTTGAGAAGCCTTTTTCAAAATATAAGGTATTTTAATCTGTTTATCAAAGATTATTAAACGTTTTCTCGCTAATACAATTTTTTTATTTTCATCTAATATGTCAATCGTATCTTTAACTAAATCACGCCACTCATCTTTATATATGTCTTCGATACGCTTGATATCCCCTATTTCAAAGTCAGGATAAATATCTGTTTGAGTTAATTTATCTATAATCGATACAAACGTATTAATTTCAAATTGATCTGATTTCACTGTATAAGTTATATAGGTATATCCTTGCTCCATTGTTACTAATACTTCAGGTAAGATAAAATGATTAATACCAAATTCACGCCATTCATCACCAGATTTATGCGTAGAGAACTGGAAGCCTCCACATATTTTCAAATGATGTTTATCAGAATTTGGATGAATTAATTCAATGTCATTTTTATATTTTTCCCATTCACGGAAAATAGATTGTTTATTTTCAAAATCATTTTTAAATCTTGTAATAGCATGATAGCCAAAGAATGAAGTTTCGTTGTCATTTTTCTTAAAATAAAAACGATCTCCCGCACAATCTTCCGTTATATGAAATAATATTGTAGGATCTAATTCATAATTCAATTTTGCTTCTACAGAGACCCAAGTATGATTACTTTCGTATACCGCTTCGACAATTTCACTTTCCTTGACGTCAAAAGTCATCTATTTCACTTCTTTCATTTATCAGTTTGTACTCATTATGATATTGTACCACTTTTCACAATGTGTGTATGGTTTCTAGCTTATTTCATTCTTACATTTTTACGTAATTTGACCTTTCTAACTTCTTCCATTAAAATATATTTGATAAAAAATATTATAAATTAAAAGAATACGAGGTAAATCATTATGGCATCTCAATATCAACAATATTCTACTGTCAAAAAATACTGGCAGTTAATGCGACCACATACTTTAACTGCTGCAGTGGTGCCTGTACTTGTCGGTACTGCTACTTCAAAAATCTTTATCCTTGGTAGTGAAAACCAACTAAATCTTAGTGTTTTTCTAGCAATGTTAATCGCATGCTTGCTCATTCAAGCTGCAACAAATATGTTTAATGAATATTATGATTTTAAGAAAGGACTCGACGACCACACTTCTGTAGGTATTGGTGGTGCAATCGTTAGAAATGGCATGAGTCCTAAGTTAGTCTTGAACTTAGCCATTGCATTTTATATCATAGCTGCAATACTAGGTATATTTATTGCCATACAAAGTTCATTTTGGTTATTACCTATTGGTCTTGTGTGCATGGCTGTTGGATATTTATATACTGGTGGTCCATTCCCCATTTCATGGACTCCTTTTGGCGAATTATTCTCAGGCGTATTCATGGGTATGATCATCATTTTAATTTCTTTTTTCATTCAAACAGGTAATTTACAAAGTTTAGTTGTTTGGGTAAGCATCCCAATCGTTATTACTATCGGGTTAATTAATATGGCGAACAATATCCGTGACCGTGTTAAAGATAAAGAAAGTGGTCGTAAAACGCTACCTATCTTACTTGGCAAAAATAATTCTATTCGTTTCTTAGCACTAATGTATATTGTCGCTTATGTATTAGTTATATATATCACTTTCTTCCAACCTGGTGGTTCAATCTTTTATTTACTAGCATTGTTATCATTCCCTATGCCTATTAAAGCAGTGCGTAGGTTCAAGAAAAATGACACACCACAATCAATGATGCCTGCCATGGCAGCAACTGGTAAAACTAACACGTTCTTCGGTTTATTATATGCGCTAGGTATTTATATCAGTGCAATATTAGGTGGCATTTAATAAAGTACGTTTTATATTAAATCACCTATTAAATATACTTTTTTATCGATCTTCATTAAATGAAGGTCGATTTTTTATTGGTTTTTATCACTGATTGGTAAGATCATGTGATAATGCATATGACCATATAAATCAAATTCGCTAACAATTTGGAAGCCTATTTTTTTATAAACGTAAAATGCCCCATCATTATGAACATCACAATTTAAACTCCACTTTTTATCACTGTATGTCTCTATAACATGTTGTACTAACTGCGTTGCTACACCTCGACCGCGATATTGAGGGAAAGTCGCAACAGTCTCGATATACCATTCATCATCATTCGCTTCTTTCATCGGCATAGGAGTTCCGTATGCACGAATATCATCATCTAGATCCATATCCAACCACGCCTGTTCAAGCGCAATTTCTTTATCCCCTGGATATGCGATTAAGCAACCAGCTACCTCACCTTCTATTTCATAGACCCACGTGTTACTATAATGTCCTCTATAATGTACATCAATCATACTCTGCTCCATAATTTTAAGCAGTCGTGACTTATCTATATCTTCAACCATTTGTATATCAAGTTCACTCCAAATGATATAACATAGTTCAGCAATTTTCGGTGTATCACATGGTTTTGCTTTTCTAATCATCAGTAACGCTCCCCTTATTCATAAGTTCTTTAATTCTATTATATACGAATCAACTGAAAAATTCGAAGTAATCATGATACTACATACTGATTTTTATAGGAACAATAGTTTTTTATTGTTGTAAACTTAGATTTAAGAGATAATTAAAGCAATTACTTTAATACGAAAGGATATGGACACATGAAAGTAAACAAAGTAATCTATGTTGTACTCGCATTCATATTAGGCTGGTGCGGAATCCATAAGTTTTACTCTAACCAACTTTTACAAGGTATTATCCATCTCATTTTCTTCTGGACGGGGATTCCATATATTATTGCAATAATAAGTGGAATTATTACTATTTTCTTTCATAAGGCAGATGAAGATGGTTTAATTACTTTTGAAAAATAATACGCATTGCCGAAAATAATTCATAAATTTACAAAAAACATCTATATTTCATTTAGAAAAGGGTAAAGAAAATATAATCCAAATTAAAATTTCGAATTGTAACTTAGGAGGTTTAAAATGAAAAATATAATTCAACGCATATTTAGAGCATTAGCTGTAGGCTATATTGTCAGAGCAATTAGAAATCTAATAAGTAAAAAATAAAAATTATATCATCATATAATGAGCCACTTAATAAAAGTGCGGTATAGAAATTATCAAAAAGGAATTATAGTATATTATTCTGTATTAATCGTTAATAGAAGGGAGTGAGACATCATTTAAAGTCTCACTCCCTTCTTTAATTTGCGCGTAATAATTCTCTCATCAATTAATTCTAAACTCACCATATAAACAATCATTACTTCTTGAATTAAAATACTCCTCTAACAGTAATTTACTTTTGCATTTGAAGTAACTACCCTTAGAGGAGTTTAATATTTATATAAAAGTTTTAAGACGTGTACTAAAAAATATTTTCATTAAGTAAAACAGATACCTATCAGTACCCCTTTTTACTAATTAAAGAAGCTTACTACAATAAGAAAAACACTAATAGAGTAGTTTTTAACTATTAATTTGCGCTCTATATACGTGTCCTTTATCTACAAAAAATTGAACAGTTTTATTGCCTATTTTATATTTATAAACTTTACCTACAGCAGTTTCAACTGGTTTCTCTACTGGTTGACCATAAACGTTTATTAATTTTTGTGGCGTTACAGTACGTCCATCTAGGTTAAATGCGACTTGATCTGCTTTATGATTACTCACTTTGTAAAAAATTTGATCGTAAGTCTTTATTTCATTAGATGCGGCTGACTTATTGCTAGTAAGTTTATAACCATTAATCTTTACATTATCGTATTTCAAAGCTGTTTTAAAATTCTTATCTAATACAAAATTACTACTTGGAGCTGTGTAACCGTTATAATTATACCATGGCGTTTGTGCAGCTTCTGCTTGCTTCTCTAAACCTTCTCCATTTACAACATTAGCACCTAAGACAGTCCCAAAAACAATACTACTTGCTAAAACAATTTTTGATAATTTCTTCATTTCAAAGTTACCTCCTCAGTTTTTGTTTTAAATCTTTAACTTACATCTATTATATTACGATAACATTACAAATATTACAACTATTTTTTATAATATTTATCACAATATTTCAGATTATCTAATATACATTTTTAAACTAAATACTTACAGGCTTCTTTATTTTGATATTGTGAAATTCACTTTTGTTTAAATTAGCAATCTCGTAACTTTAAAATTTACAAAAGCGTAGAACAATATATAACCACAACTGATAAATGAGGTATTATCGTACTTAAAGATATCTTAAATGCTATTATTCCTACCATTAATATTATCATCGGTGCTATCTCTAAGTAACAAATCTAGTTAGTTCCTTTCGTTTCAAAAAGGCTAAATCAGAACTCACTCTGATTTAGCCTTTTTTATTTTATATAATATCAATTATAATAAATAAGTAATTTTCCCCTATTTTTAAAATTTAGAAACAAAAAAACAAACCAAAGCTCCTATATTAGCTTTTAGTTTGTTTTATATTTGTAATGTTAAGTAACAACAACGTAATATAACAGTAATGTGTCATTTTCACTTAACAGATATATGTAGATGTCTGAAGTCCACTTGCTATAGGTTATCACATTATTTATATTAACCAAATTAGGGAATCTCCTTATTTTTAAATAAAACTTTATAAGACTTTAAAATAACATTGGTTATTTGCAATATCTCAACATATAATTTGAACTGATCATTTAATAATACTATTCTAACTAAAACTCATCATATTAATAAAAATTACTTTCAACAGTTAAATCACACATGCTCGTCGATATATAATAAGCAGTAGTAATGTTTTTAAATATAAAAAAGCCATCTCGAAAGATGGCTGCGAAAAGATACTTTGTGGTGGTTATGGGGGGCCACCATATACACCCTACCACTAATATGAAAACTCTCATATTAGTATATTCCCTTAACTTTTTAACAATTAATAAAGTAAGCTCATCAAAACAAAAAAACTCCCGTTAAACCAACGCTTCATTTACGTCAATTTAACGAGAGTTCTTTTCTTACGGAAACGGAGGGATTCGAACCCTCGCGCCGCTTTCACGACCTACACCCTTAGCAGGGGCGCCTCTTCAGCCAACTTGAGTACGTTTCCAATGGCTCCACAGGTAGGACTCGAACCTACGACCGATCGGTTAACAGCCGATAGCTCTACCACTGAGCTACTGTGGAATAATCAATGCCTTTAATCAAGCACAAATACTATTATATCAACTATCTTTAATTTTTCAAGAGGTATGTAAAAAAAATATGCGGAATATTTACACTAAATTAATATAATATTCCACATATGTCTTTTTTACATTTTTTATTTGCTAATTTTTGCTATTTCGATTCAAATAACGAATATTTTGCCAATGCTTCATATATATTTAATTGTGGCTTAGTATAATCAATCGGTGAATCAGGATCAAATGTAGCGACTCTAGCTGCCCTATCCATCATGTAATAATAATATATACCATTTAAATATTGATGATGCATACTATGAGCAGAAATGTTAGCTACAATACTTTGATTATCTACAAAGGTAACCTTACATTTCTTTTCTTTAAGTGGTCTAATATTATGTACATAATGGATATTAATCCAGGTATTATCTGCTTTACGATCAGAGTGTGTGGGAAAGAAATAAGTGGGAAATAATGGAGTGAATAGAATAGGTGGCTTACTGCTTATGCCTGTAATACGCATGGTATCTTCTTTTTTAAATACATAACTGCTACCATAAAACCTACATGAACGGTCGATGATTTTAGATACTCGTTCTTTAATAATTTGACTGTCAGCTTTATACCTTAGCAAGTAACTACCTTCATATTGTCCAGTAGCTAAATTACATGGTTGTAAAACCATATCACCTTTTTTAATAATATACGGTTGAATCATTGTTGTTACCTCCTTCATAACTTTTGGTGATACTCAAATAATATATCATCAACATCTTAAAATCAATAAATAATATAAATACTTTTATAAATTTCCTGCAATTAATTTTTAGTATAACGCTTTTTTCAATTTCTCATTTTCAGTAAACTTGCATGTAGTACTGTTTTTTCGGAAAAATCAGAATATTCATTGATTTAAAAATTAAAACCTTGTATACTATATGTAAATATAGATAGAGAGGCTGTGACGTTTATGAAACACAATACACATGTAAAATACAATACTTTAGAATCATTTGTATCAACAATTAACGACTTAGGTATTGAATTAATCATCGATGAATCTTTACGCAATGTCCGCAAGCAAGAGTTGGAACGACTTATCGATAATGCGCTTAAAAATAAAAACGAGAATGATTTCAAACGTTATACGGAAGAATATAGAAACTTGGAGGAATTCCTCGTTGGTTAATTTAAAGGCTTGTTATTTAAAATAAGGTCTATTCCCTACTTATCAATTAAGTTAGTGAATAGACCTTTTACATTTTCAAAATTATTTTTATCTAAAGTTTTATGACATGAGTCTAATTAGTTCATGCCTATCGATATCTCCAAAATAATGATAAATATCATAATTTGAAAGTGCCTCTTCAATACTATCAAATTCATGCATTGTACCTTCTAATGCATTTTCTAATTCCGTAATATCGCCTTCACCAAAGAAATCACCGAAAATTTTTGCGTGTTCAATACGCCCTTTCTTTACATCTAATTTAATCTGTACGAAACCTTTTTCAAATTTTTCTTCTCTTTCAAAATTATATTTCGGATTTCTTCCATAATTCCATTCCCAGGTACGATATTTTTCATTACTTAGCTTTTCTATTTTTTGCCAATCTTCATCTGTGAGTTTATATTCTTCTACTTGCGTTTCGCCAAAAATACTTTTTAGAATTATTTCTTTGAATTTATCTATATCTATTTGCTCATCTAAGAATTCAGAAATATTCGCAACTCTACTTCTTACAGATTTAATACCTTTAGATTTAATTTTTGCTGGGTTCACTTTTAAAGCATTCTGAACTTCATCTAGTTCACTATTCAACATTAAAGTACCGTGACTAAACATGCGATCTTTTACTTTTACCATAGCATTTCCTGATATTTTAGCTTCACCAACTTGTATATCATTTCTTCCACTTAAGTTTGCATCAACACCAAGCGATTTCAATGCTTCAACAATTGGTTCAGTAAATTTTTGGAAATTGTGGAAGCTATTGCCATCATCATCCGTAACAAAACTAAAATTTAAATTCCCTGTATCATGATAAACTGCGCCCCCACCAGATATACGTCTTACAACATCGATACCTTGTTCATCAATATATGATTGGTTCACTTCTTCAATAGTATTTTGATTTTTGCCAATAATGATGGACGGTCTATTTATATAAAATAAAAAATAACTATCATCTTTAGGCATGTTTTTTAATACATACTCCTCCATTGCTAGATTAAGCGTTGGATCTGTAATATTATTGTTACTAATAAACTTCATTTACTACACTCCTTTTCCATATTATATACCCTTACCTTATTTATGCTATATTTTCACAAAAATTGCCAATCATTCACTTTGAGAATAAAGTAAAATTTATAAATTGTCTTATATCAACCAATTTAATGGTTATTTGTTTATTTGTAAGAGGATTTTTTGTATAATGTTATCTAGTTAGCATTTCTAGGGAGGACTAAAAATGACTGTTGCAGAAGTTGGAAATATCGTAGAATTTTATGATGGCTTAAAGGGTAGAGTAGAAAAAATTAATGACAACTCAGTAATTGTTGATTTAACAATTATGGAGAACTTCGAAGAACTAGACTTGCCTGAAAAGACTGTCATTAATCATAAACGGTATACAATCGTTGAACAAGAAGGATAGTTAAAATGAATAGACTTTCTAAGGCATTAATATGGTTTATTGTAAGTTTTCTTGTATTCCACATTATCTTATATATTATGTGGGGTGAAAAACAAGAATATTGGTATCTATATACCGGCATCATGCTAATCGCAGGTGTTAGTTATGTTTTTTATCAAAGAGATATAGAGTCTAAACGGCTACTGACGTCTTTAGGTATAGGTATCATTACAGGTATTGTGTTAATCGTTATTCAACTTATTATCGCAGCTATAGCTACCGATATTAAATATGCTGAATTAATAAAAGAACTAACACGTACTGGTGTGTATTATAAATGGCAAATGCTAGTTACATTAGTTTTTGTAATACCTTGTCATGAATTATACATGCGTACTGTACTACAAAAAGAATTACTAAAATTAAATTTACCTAGTTGGTTAGGTATTATAATTACAGCATTTTGTTCAGCTTCTTTATTTTACTACCTAGATAATTTATGGATTGTGTTCTTTGTGTTTATTGTACAAATCGTACTTTCATTAAGTTATTTTTATACACGTCGAATCGCCACAACGGTTATTGCACAAATTGTAGCTGTTGTCATCTTATTAATATTCAACGCATAAACCTTAAAAAAGCATTATTTGTTTTAAAAACAGGGAGATTCATTTTATAATGAATCTCCCTGTTTTTTATATTATGACCTCAAATGTTTGTTTTTGTTGAATTTGATAATCTTGATTTTTTAAATTACGCGAAATTAATTCTACCATTGTGATTTCACCAGTTTCATGAATCACAGCATCTTCTAAATACTGTCTATAATTTCTATAACAGTAATCTGTCATACTTACACGATACATATGATCTAGTCTAATATTTTTAAGAGTAACGCGGTTAAACGGTTCGGCATTCATATCTATAATGTAGTCTACACCTTGCCAGAATGTACAAAGTGTCTCATCTACAATAGTTAGACTAAGCTCTCCTTGACTAAACTCAATATGACCGTAACAATATTCTAAAATATCTTTAATTTGTTGACCTTTAATCGTTAAATCAATTGGAATATCAGGATGAGGGTGCGCGTTATATAGTTCCTCATTCGTAATTGTCCCTGACAATCCCTTTTCACCACTTATAGGTAAATGTATGCATGAAATATCGTAATCAAATGCTAATCTTATACTATCATGTAAGAGCTGTGTAAACTTATGCGGTTTTGTAATAACATCGCCTAATCCCTCAACTTTAGCATCAATATCTGTGTTAGTTAAAACTTCCTTACTCCAATGTTCAACCGTTTTCCTATCATAAAAAGTTAAATCTAATAAATCCTTATCTTCATGATATTCATTCAAATCAATAATTTGAGATTGGATATCTTCTAATTCATATGAAGTTGTGCGCTTTTTAAAATTAATTTTCACATGAATTAACTGTTCAGCATTTTGTCCTGCTTGAACATAAACCGTTTTATCATTTTGACCTATAAATGTTTGATGTTGGTGTCCAGTAATCAATAAATCTATAACTCCTAATGTCTGCATTAATTTTTCCGCTTCATTCACATTTTGTTCATGCTCATTAGCTGACTTATTTAACTGATTTAATCCACCGTGATAAATCACTATAAGAAATTCAGGTTTCTCTGTTTCATGTATAAAACGAATCCAACGTTTAGAAGATAATAAAGTTTTTTCAATTTGAACATCTTTTTCCATTTCAAAATGTTCTCTTTCCATTAATCCATCAGAAGTTAAACCTACTATAGCAATCTTCACGCCTTCAATTTCTTTAATAGTATATGGTGTAGAAAAATAAGGCTCCCGTGTACGCTTATATTCAATATTTGCTGATAACCAAGGAAACCTAGATAGCGACACTGCTCTTGAAAAGAATGACAAACCAAATTTAAATTCATTTGGACTAATACCACTTGCATCATAGTGCATTGCATTCATCAATTTTATCATTGGATGACGTTTGTATGGTGCAACTACAGCATAATAGAATGCTGCTAAAGAACCTGCTAAACTACCGCCACTATCTAATAGAATGACGTGGTCGTTTTCTTCTCTTATCGACTTAACGTAAGTACCCGCTCTATAAATATTTGAGCTATAATCCCCATTAAGAAAATAACTATGCATATCTGAAGTTGTGATAACGTCTATTGCAATCTTTTCACTTTTTTTCATATGCCTCTCTCCTCATTAATCACAGTTTAACATGTTTTGAAAACACCATGATACTAAAATACCATTTTTATAACCTCAAATAGTTTAATTTTAACTAAGTAGCATTATTTTCTAAAACATCTATTTTACATATCAAATAACAATATCAATTCAGTATTAAATTTTTAATATTTCACTTATGTTTATGAGTCACTAACTCAATTAATTGAGAGTGATGGTTCGTTCACCTGAGCTTTTGCTCATGTGTAAGAGTCACTAACTCAATTTATTGTGAGTGATGGTTCGTTCACCTGAGCTTTTGCTCATGTGTAAGAGTCACTAGCTCAATTAATTGAGAGTGATGGTTCGTTCACCTGAGCTTTTGCTCATGTGTAAGTGTCACTAGCTCAATTAATTGAGCACGAAGTTCCGTTCACCTGAGCTTTTGCTCATGTGTAAGAGTCACTAACTCAATTAATTGAGAGTGACTCTAAAAAAAGGTCCGAAGCATATATCTATGCCTCGGACTCTCATACAATAGTTTATTTCATTACACTACTTATCTCACTTTGATTAACCAATCTGTACACGCTCTTTTGGATAATGATATTTATCTGGTTCACGACGTCCACCAATCATAATGATGAAACTAATTAATCCAACACGACCGATAAACATCAATATCATAAGTGCTGTTTTTGACATATCATTAACATCACCTGTTACGCCTAAAGATAAGCCGCATGTACCAAATGCTGACATTACTTCAAAAAATGCTTGTAAAAATGTTATTTTTCCATTCTCCACAACAAGTATAAAAATCATACTTGCAAAGGTTAATATTCCTGCCATCGTAAATACTGCAAACGAACGTTGAACATCTGTAGTATGAATTTCACGATTAAATGCTTTAATTGATAATTTTTCTGTATTATTACTAAAGTTAAATAGGAATAATATTAAAATGGCAAATGTTGTTGTTCTGATTCCTCCACCTACTGAACTTGGAGATGAACCAATAAACATTAAAATACTCATAATAACATTTGTACCTTCACCAAAATGGCTTACATCAATGGTCTGCAATCCAGCACTTCTAGTAGTTGCCGATTGGAATAACGCATAAAATAATGACTTATGCCAACTCATATTTTGAAATGCATGATTATATTCTAGCAATAAAATCATAATCACACCGAACACAAATAAAACTAAATATGTAACGGTTGTGATTTTCGCAAATAATGAAAACCTAAAATTTGGAATCCTATTTTTAATATATGCCTTTACTTCAATCAAAACTGGAAAACCAATTGAACCTAAAATAATCAAAAACATTACAATCGTTTGCACAAAATAATCATTTGCATACGGTATTAATGATTGGCCAGTTATGTCTAAACCACCATTTGTGGTAGCAGACACCGCAACGAAAAATCCTTGCATAATGGCATATTGTAAATCTGGTGTATCCCTATAGAAATAGAAAGCCAGAAGTGCTGCACCTACTACTTCAATAATTAAAATCGTACGTACAATATCCAAAATGAGTTTAACTGTACCACTCATAGTGTCTTTGTTATTATCTAACATAATCAATTGGCGTTCGCGCATACCTATATGTTTCCCTAATACAACCCATAACATGGTTCCTATCGCCATTACGCCGATACCACCAATATTAAGTATAATCATAATAATGATTTGACCAAATGTTGTATAAGTTTCAACTATATTAACTGGTGAAAGACCTGTAACACTTACACCAGAAACAGCAACAAATAATGAATCTATTGGATCTACCTTTATACCTGGTTTATGAACAAAAGGTAAATTCAGCAATAAAAACGCTACAATAATTGCTATAATATAATACATCACAATACCTTGTTGAGGGCTTGATTTTTTAAATAATTGATTGAAAATGGACAACGTTTATTCACCCCAACGCTACTTCAATTTAATATTAATATCCTGTACTTTTCCATCTCTATATACTTTTGCAGTTAGTGTTTTTAAATCATCTTTATGACTAAATATGATTTGTCTATATCTAAGATTATCTTCTACTTCTTTACCATCTAATTCTACTATTACATCATTTTTTTGCAACCCAGATTTTTCTCCAATAGAATCATCTTTGACATTCCCAATTAACACCCCATTATTCACATCATTAGGTAAGTTGATCGATTGTCTTGTCGTATCATCAATATCTGCAATATTAGCCAATTCTACACCAGTATTAGGATATATTACTTTACCTTTAGCTTCAAGTTGTTTTGCAATAGATTCCGCATCATTGACTGGGATAGCAAAGGCAATACCTTCAACATTATCCATGTCAATTTTCAGTGATGCGATACCAACTAATTTACCATTTTTATCAATTACACCTCCACCAGAATTACCTGGATTTACAGGTGCGTCCATCTGGAAAGCACTCATTAATACATCGTACTTATCGTCTTTATCAATATCTACTGGTACATGTCGGTTTAATCCTGACACAATACCTTCTGAGACACTACCTTTAAAATCAACACCTAAAGGATTACCTACCACAATAATAGGTTCGCCTAGTACTAAAGTACTTGAATCTCCCATTTTAATGGCTTTCACGTCGCTATCAGATTTCACTTTCGCTTTGATGACTGCAATATCTGAAAATCTATCTGTACCAATCACTTTACCTATTGAATAGTCATTATTACCGTATGTAATCTTTTGTTCTTTTTTATCACCAACAACATGTGCGTTTGTCATAATAAAAATAGAGTCGCCTACTTTTTTGTAGACGACACCTGAACCTAATTCGTTTTCTTTACCTGCTTCTTGTGTCTCTTTCTCTGCAGATGATGATTCATTACTTGTATCATTTTCTACTGTTACAACTGAATGAATTGCACTATTTGCACTTTTCATTGTAGCAGTATAAGTTTTGTCTTTATCACTATTGTTTTGAAATACATGACCTTTTGTGTTTCCATTGTTATCTACATTATTAAAGATTGCTTGAATTAATATCAATAATAATACAACTGCAACAACAATTAATATTTGTGCCCATTGTTCCATAAAAAAGTACTTAACTCTATCCATAAACGACTGTGGTTGCTTATTATTTTGTTGGTAAGCCGTTTTTCTATGAGGTTTTGATTCATCGCTTACACCCATATTGAATTGTGTTTTACTTTCATTTTCGTCTTCTATATAGTTATTTACACGCGATTGTTGCGCTTCTTCAGAGTAAAAATGATCGTCTTGTGCATTTTTCGGCTCATCTTTGCTTTCTGAATGATCGTGTTTTGCTTCATTATTATGTTCTACTTTATCATTTGAATAATCTGTAGTTTCTGTAATAGTATCATTTAAAGATGTATCAGATGTTTTTGCTGATTCAACTGTAGCATTTGTCCCTTTCTGTTCATCAGATGATTCATCAATTTGATTTTGGCTACTTGTAATACCATTGTTATTGCTACGTTCTTTCATAACTTGTTGTTGCTGTTGGATCTCTTCCTGAGTCAATTTCTCTATACGTGCTTTCCTCAAATTTTCTTTCACACGTTCTTCATTATTTTTGGCTAGTTCTTCTGCTTTTTCTGCACGTTGTTTTCTTGCTTTACGTTCAAATTGTACACGTTGTTCCCGTTCTTCATTATGAAAATACTCGCGTCTTTTACGGCCGTATTTTTCTTTTGGGATTACATGTTTTTTATTATCTTTCACCATTACTCCCCCTAAAACTGCATGTTTCATTAACTTCCATTATGACATATCACATAAAATATTTCTGCTTTATTTTTTATTTTATTACTATATATATGTGATTATAAGCACTTTGAGTATATATTTCTATCATTAACATGTCTTTATGCTTAAATTATTATATAAAAAAACTCCTCCCAAAATTTTCACTATTATAGTGTCCACTTTAGAAAGAGTATTTTAATAAGTTAACTCTCTATTTTGTTATCGATTTTATTTTTCTTGTTGTTTATTTTTACGAACAGAACCTAACCATCCGACGAGGACTAATAAGATCATTATAGACCAGAAGATTGACTGCCATAAAACTCCATGTGGGAAATGCTCATCTAAAACTCCAATATCAGGGTGAGCAAGCACCATAACAACTAATTTGATACCTACCCAACCAACAATCGCAAACGCTGCACCTTCCAAACCAGGATATTTATTCAATAAGTTTACAAACCAAGTGGCAGCAAAACGCATAATGATAACACCTAGCATACCACCTAAGAACATAACTATAAATTGGCCTAAATCCATGCCACCAAAATGGATACCCACTGTCGGTAAGGTAACTGCTATAGCAAGTGCCGCAAGCATTGAGTCAATTGCAAAAGCTATATCGGCAAATTCTACTTTTAACACAGTGCCCCAAAATGATTTAGCACTTGCATTTATCTCTTTTCCAGATTCATCAAAGTGATGATCATCATTTCCTTCGTTCTTATCATGGTCTTTTTCCTTAAAGAAGGATATCAAATTCCGTATAGACATATACAACAGATATAAAGCACCTAGTGCTTGTATCCACCAGAAATGTGCGATAACACTAATTAAGAATAAAGATATGAAACGGAATATAAAAGCACCAAGCAAACCATAAAACAACGCTTTTTTTCGTTGTTCAGGCGGTAAATGTTTAACCATTACTGCCATTACGACTGCATTATCTGCAGCTAATAAACCTTCTAAAAATACGAGCACTACTAACACCCATAGGTAAGGTAAAATCAAACTCGGATCCATATAGGACATCTCCTTTAGTTTTTTTACATAAAAATAGAGACCTAAGCTAAGTCAATGCATATGGCACCCCTTCATCGTATTTTAATAAACATATAGTAAATTAAATACAATTCACAGATAATATACACTGTTAGCAAAGGTCTCACTCGACAGTTTTATTCTGCCCATCTTACCGGAAGTATTATACTTCGTAATGACGATAAAAATGACTAAGTTAAAAAGTATATATCAATATGCATTCAGCTATATATAGTCAATACTTGCATGCTTCATATATCAATTTAACTTTAGTTAAGTTACTCCCCTCTGACTACATAGTCATAGGTATTCTATTAATATGGTCATTATACACAAAATCAAAATTTATAACAATCCATATAATTTAATTTCTGGAAATTTCTCTTCAAACCATCTTGTAGCAAACTCATTTTCAAATAAAAATACATAGTTATCATATACATCTTTTACTAAAATAGAACGTGTAGAACTCATCTTATCTTTGATGTCTTCTTCATTTTCTATCCAGCGCGCAATTTTTTGACCAACTGGCTCCATAATAACATCCACATTATATTCATTTTTCAAACGGTGTTCGAACACTTCGAACTGTAACTGTCCTACAGCGCCGATGATGATTTGATTCGTGTGTAATGCTTTATAATATTGGATTGCGCCTTCTTGAACTAATTGCTCAATACCTTTATGGAAGTGTTTTTGCTTCATCACATTTTTGGCTGATACTTTCATAAATAATTCCGGTGTAAACTGTGGTAATTCTTGGAAACTAAATTTTTGATTGCCACCAACTAGCGTATCACCAATTTGATAATTTCCTGTATCGTATAGCCCGATAATATCACCAGCCACCGCGTGATTTACAGTTTCTTTATCGTCCGCCATAAATGACGTTGAACGAGTAATTTTTTGCTTTTTGTTTGTTCTTTGCAAGTTAACATCCATGCCACGTTCAAATGCACCACTAACAACACGCATAAAAGCGATTCTATCTCTATGTTTCGGATCCATATTTGCTTGAATTTTAAATATGAAACCTGAAAAATCTAAATCAAACGGGCTTACTTCTATATCTTCTTTTGTTTGACGTGCGTTTGGCATAGGCGCGTGGTCTACGTATGCGTTCAAGAAATTTTGAACACCGAAGTTTGCTAATGCCGAACCAAAGAATACAGGAGTTAAATCACCTTTTAATAATGCTTCGTTATCAAAGTTTTCACCCGCTTCTTCAACTAACATAAGCTCATCAATTGCTTGGGAAAAGGCACTATCATTTTTCATAGCGTGGTCTTCTTTGAGTTCATAATTATCGTCTAAGTGTAAGATGTTTTCTTCATCTCTAAACGGTTCAATTGTATGGGATTCTCTATCAATAATTCCGAAAAAGTTTTGTCCCATTCCAATTGGCCAATTCATAGGATATGTTTCTATATCTAATGTAGATTCAATTTCATCTAACAATTCAAACGGTTCTTTCCCTACTCTATCCAATTTATTGATAAACGTAAAAATAGGGATACCTCTCATTTTACAAACTTTAAATAGCTTTAATGTTTGTGCTTCAATACCTTTTGCACAGTCAATAACCATAACTGCACTATCTACCGCCATTAAAGTTCTATATGTGTCTTCAGAAAAATCTTCGTGACCCGGCGTATCTAAAATATTTATTTTGTAATGATCATAATCAAATTGCATTACTGAGCTGGTAACAGAAATACCACGCTCCTGTTCAACTTTCATCCAGTCACTTGTAGCAAACTTCCCACTTTTTTTACCTTTAACTGTACCTGCTTCTCTAATTGCGCCACCAAACAATAATAATTTTTCTGTTAGTGTTGTTTTACCGGCATCTGGGTGAGAAATAATTGCGAAGGTTTTTCTTGATTCTACTTCTTCCTTTATATTCATTTATAATCTCCTTTAATTCTCCAATATCCATTTAACGATGTCATCAGCAAAATGCGAAGCTGTTGACTCGTCAAGTAATGTAAATAAGTGTATCACAAGTTCCTCTTTCATATCATCTTCATTTAAAGTTGATTCTACTTCTAATGACCAATTTATTTCAGGCATTGCTATAAGAAATAATTGCTCTACTACATTTTCATATATATACACATTAGACTGAATGTCATTGAAATTGATTTTCTTAACCTTCATGGGTACCTCCGCCAAATTTTTTATAAGCAGCTTCTAATCCAATAAGGTCATCACGATGCGGTACTTTGATGTGGCCAGGCATAATTTGATATGGTTCTCGACCTTTTGAAGCCAATACCACAGTATCTCCTGGCTCAGCAATATCTATAGCATGTCTTATGCCCTCTGCACGATCATAAAATTCAATATAGTTATCATGTGTTGCGCCTTTAGCTAATTCTTGTGTTAATTTTTTAGGATCATCGTCTGCAGGGTTGTCAGGTGTATAAATAACATAGTCTGCTCGGCATGCTACACGTCCCATTTCAGGTGTCTTAGTCAGATCACGTTCACCTGCCATACCACATAAGAAAATTAATTTCTGTTTAGCGAATGGCTTAACCGCATCAATTAATTTATCCATGCCATCTGCTGTATGTGCATAGTCTATGATTAGATCAATTGGTAATGTAGGATCTAATACTTCTAATCTTCCTTCTACAGGTTCTAAATTTTCAACAGCTTTTATAATCTCATCTAACTCAATACCTTTACTCCATACAGCAATCATAGCAGCCATAATGTTAGAAACATTAAACAGACCCACATAAGGTGATTGGACATGAAATTTTCCTTCAGGCGTATTAAAGATAAATTTAACACCTTGTAATGATTCTTCGATTTGTTCCGCTGTAAACTGTGCATCATTATTGACACCATAAGTAAATACTTCGTAAGGTGTTACAGAGCTAAGATATTCTGAAAAAGCATCATCATTATTTAACACCACGTATTTATCTTGTGATAAATCTTCACCTAATTGGCTAAATAATAGCGATTTAGCATGTCCATAGGACTCCATTGTGCCGTGAAAATCTAAATGATCTTGTGTTAAATTTGAAAAAATAGCTACATCAAAATCCACACCACGAAGACGACCTAAAGATAAACCATGACTAGATACTTCTAATGTCATTGCTTCAGCGCCCGCTTCAACTGCTTCATTTATTTTCTTTGTTAATAATACAGTTTCAGGGGTGGTATTTGCACCTTTTGATTTAACTTCATTTATTTGAAACCCATTTGTTCCTAAATAAGCACTGCCTTTATTTAATTTTCTATAGATATGATGTATCATCGTAGCGATTGAAGTTTTACCATTTGTTCCTGTCACACCATATGTTACAAGTTGCTTACTAGGATAATTGAATAACATATTAGCTAACAAACTTGCTACACGTAAAGTGTCTGGGACAACGACTTGCGTTACATCTCCTAGAACTTGTTGTTTTTGGTTAACAATGATAACCTCACACCCCTGATTCACCACATCTTGGCAATATCTATGACTGTCTACCGTATAACCCTTTGATGCTACGAATATACTACCTCGTTGTGCAGTACGAGAGTCAGTTGTTATATCTGTTATATTTCTATCTAACGTGCCGAAAACTTGTTTCACTCTAATTTTTTCAAACAACACATTTGCTTCCAACATATATCGCTCCTTTATTTCCAATACTTCTATTATACACATTTCCGACTGTTTTTATAGAATCTAATGGTTTGATATTTATAATTTCTTCCTATTGTATTAAGTTGATTAATCATTTAAATATACTCAAGTACTATTTACCTAAGTTTTATAATCCTTATTTTAAGAAAATTAACTATATGTTATCAAAGTGTTAATTCTTTCTATATATTTTGTTATTTGCAGAATATAAGCTTATAGTCCTGGCGAAAGTGGTATTATATAGATATATAACAACTTTATTTTATTAAATTTTAATTTCCCAATTTAGTATGAATCATTTCACAAGTGTTTGTAAAATGATATAATCAAAATTAATTGTGTGTTTTTTCTTTCACACCTCAAGTAAATACGTTAAAATTACCTTGAGCTAAATATAAACTATTGGAGGGTGGCTTTTAATGGTTACTCAAAATAAAAAAATACTGATAATTACTGGATCTTTTGGTAACGGTCATTTACAAGTTACGCAAAGCGTAGTAAACCAATTTAACGAAATGAATCTAGACAATTTAACAGTTATTGAACATGATTTGTTTTTAGAAGCGCACCCGATTCTGACTTCTATTTGTAAAAAATGGTACATTAATAGTTTTAAATATTTTAGGAATATGTATAAAGCTTTTTACTATAGTCAACCAGACCAATTAGATAAATGTTTCTATAAATACTATGGACTTAATAAATTAATGAATTTACTTTTAAAAGAAAAACCAGATCTTATTTTACTAACTTTTCCAACACCGGTTATGTCTGTATTAACTGAACAATTTGATATGAACATACCTATAGCAACAGTTATGACAGACTATCGTATGCAAAAAAACTGGATTACGCCACACTCACATAAATATTACCTTGCTACAGAGGAATTAAAAGATGAGTTTGCAAGCATTGGCATCCCTCGAAATAAGTTGAAAGTAACAGGAATTCCAATTTCAGACAAATTCGAAGCGGATATCAATCAAGAAGATTGGTTGCGTCAAAATAAGTTGGATCCTAACAAACCTACTATATTAATGTCTGCAGGTGCATTTGGAGTTTCAAAAGGATTCGGTCAAATGATTCAAGAAATTTTGAACAGAAGTCCTCATGCACAAGTAGTTATGATATGTGGTAAAAATAAAGACTTAAAACGTTCGTTATCTAGTCAATTCAAAGCTAACGATAACGTACTTATTTTAGGTTACACAAAACATATGAACGAATGGATGGCTTCAAGTCACTTGATGATTACAAAACCAGGTGGTATCACGATATCAGAGGCATTAACGCGTCAAATACCAATGATTTTCTTAGACCCCGCACCTGGACAAGAACTTGAAAATGCGGTTTATTTTGAAGAAAAAGGCTTCGGAAGCATAGCACTTACACCTGAGGCAGCAATAGAACAAGTTGCTACATTAACAAATGAGCCAACTAAATTAGCTACAATGTCACAAGCAATGGATTCTTCTAGAATCCCGTATTCAACATACAAATTATGTAAAGATTTATTAAACTTACTTAATCATTCATCTCGATATGAGGAAGTTTACGGAAAGGTTCCTTTATATGCAAAGCTCTTCGTTAAATAATCATGGTACAAATAAAAATTTTATAATCATGCTAATCATCTTATTCTTAATGGAATTTGCTCGAGGAATGTATATTTTGAGTTATTTATCGTTACTGCCAACAGCAACTTCAATCGCGGTAGGTATAACATCTATCGCTATTTCTATACATTTTATTTCGGATGCAGCTACAAATTTTGTTATTGGTTTCTTACTTAAACGCTTAGGTGCAAAATTAGTACTAACTTTAGGGTTTTTACTTGCCTTTGCCAGTTTATTTTTAGTTGTTTGGTTCCCTACTACACCAATAGTATTAATCATAAGTGCGATCTTGTTAGGTATTGCTGTAAGCCCAATATGGGTAATTATGTTAGCAAGCGTTGATGAAAAGAATCGCGGTAAACAAATGGGTTACGTGTACTTCTCTTGGTTACTAGGCCTACTAGTAGGTATGGTTGGTATGAATATTATATTTAAATTTCATCCGACGCAATTCGCATTTTTAATGTCCCTTGTTGTATTAATTGCTTGGATATTATATTATTTTGTAAAAATTAGACTCACAAATTATAATACTCGCCCTGTTAAACAGCAATTAGGTCAGATAGTAAATGTCACAAAACGACATTTAATTCTGTTTCCTGGTATTTTGCTACAAGGTGCTTCAATTACTGCCCTTGTTCCTATATTACCTACATATGCAACAAAAGTTGTCGGTGTATCCACAGTAGAATATACGATGGCAATCGTATTTGGCGGTATTGGCTGTGCGTTTTCAATGTTGTTCTTATCTAAAATAATTGATAATCATGGCACATTATTTATGTATAGTGTAATATTTGGTGGTTTTGTACTCTATACACTCATGATATTTGCTTTATCACTAATTACAGAAATTACATTAGTTTGGATTTTAGCAGTATTTATTGGTCTCATGTATGGTATCTTACTACCAGCATGGAATACATTCATGGCAAGTCATATACATTTGGATGAACAAGAAGAAACTTGGGGTGTATTCAATAGTGTTCAAGGTTTTGGATCTATGATAGGACCACTAGTCGGCGGTTTAATTACTGAGTTTTCAAATTCAGTAAACAATACATTTTACTTTTCAGCTTTTGTATTCTTATTCCTAGCTGCCTTTTATGGCATCTATTTTATTAAACGTAAAAAGCACGTTTAAATCATTCATAAACTTTAATGTTTATAGAAAAGTATTATTGAGCATACACAACACAGTTTATTATAAAAAACATTATCATAACTCAAAAATTGAGAACATGAGACATAAAAAAATTGTTAGTTAAAAAGCATCAATTTCTATTAAAAATATAGAAATTGATGCTTTTTTACTTTCATGGAACCTTGTACCTTGTTCACGCATATGAAGGGTATATACTGACAAAATCATATTATTTTAAATACAAAAGAGAGCTAACCTAAGTTGATTAGCTCTCTTGTTTGGGAGATGGACATTTATTCCACAAACCCTATATTTTTTTATGTCTGATCATGCTATGTTCAGACAACAATCAAAATGGAACACGTTTATGCTAAATTAAAGTCTTCTAAAACTTTCCATTTATCTTCTTTTTCATCGTAATAAACTAATGAAAGTTGCTCAATAGTTTCTTTGTAGTCAATCCCCGCTAGCTTCAATTGTCCATAAATATCTTCAAATTCTTGACTCGTTAATCCTTGGGCAATAGTAAAATGTGGAACAAACGAATGATCTGCAACCCCATAAAAATCGCCTTTGTTAAATTGATTAAATAAGTTTTCTAAAGTTTCTGTTTTTTCAACTTTAAAATAAATAACGTTTGTTATCGGCGCAAAATTAGATGCTTTTGTTGCATGAACATCAACTGTTGGAATGCCTTCGATTCTTGATTTGATTGTCTCTTTTACAGACTCTAAATCACCATCGTTTATTTTAAATTGCCCCTTTATCGTAATATGCGGCATAATAGATGCATAATGAGCATCATAACGCTTACGATATGCATTCACTTCATCTTGAAATGCTTTTGACGGAATTAATGCCAATCCTAAAATCATTTAAATTCCTCCTTTGTTTAACATAATTACATTATATCAAATTTCTGAAAAATTCGTTACTCTAAAGTCAATTTATTTCAGAATATTAAAATGAAATATTATCAGATAAAAAATATTTTAACATTTCATCAAGCAAATATTGCCATGACTTCCATCTATGTCCACCTTCAAATTCTAAATAGTGATACGTAAAACCATTTGCTTTAATAATAGAATTTAATTCGCGATTTGGCGTTAAAAAATCTGCCGTTTTACCGGTTGTAGGTAACTTGAAATCCGCTTCTTCTAATCCTATCGCATGCCAAATTGATAGCTGATCTTTAAATTGGCAACGTTCAATCAATGTTTGGATAGCCTCATCATGTTGCGGACTTAATAAACCTACCTGGCTAAATACACGCGGATATGACAATGCAGTAATTAATGCAGCACTACCAGCTAAACTATCTCCTAATAGAACACGCCCATTGCCTACTTTGAATGTTGGGAATGTCTTATCTATAAACGGCAATATTTCATTAGCCACAGCTTTCACAGTCAATGGTGTACGAGCGCCTTGTGGATGAAATTCTGCCCTTCTTTTATCAACATCTTCATAGTGAAAACCTACAAAAATTGCTCGCTCAACTTCATTGGTTTCTCTTAACTTTTCATAAGTACGATGGATCCTGCCAAAAGCAAAAAAGTCTGCGCCATCGAAACAAAAAACAACTTTATATTTAAATAATTCTGTAAAATCCTTAGGTAAATAGATAGATAATGTCACATCTCTATCTAAAATCTCGCTAGGAAAATTAATCTTATTGATATTTCCTGGTTGAAAGTCATACATAAATCATGCGCCCCCTAGTAGTCTTATAGACATTGTACCAAGAGACGCATGATTTTAAAATATTTCAACTTAATTTTTACAAATTGAATAATGAGTTAATCATCAATTTTTTCTTTTTTTAGTCGCTGTGGGTAATCTTTCAGCCAGAAAACAGCATTCGGTACTTTACTAGGATCTGGTTTATAAATTGCTCGTTTACCTGATCCAAGCTTTTTCTTTTGCTTCTCATAATCTTTCAGTGCGTTGATTGCTGGCTTATGTAGTATCCAAATAGCAATAATATTTAACCATGCCATCATACCTACACCCAAATCACCCATCATCCATGCTAAATCCGCAGTTTTAACTGCACCATATACTGTAGCTAAAATCAGAACGATTCTTATAAAATTAATATATATAAAAGTGGTTCTCTTCGAACTTCTTCTAGTTAAGTACGTAATATTGGTTTCAGCAATATAATAGTATGCCAGTATTGTTGTAAAGGCAAAGAAGAATAACGCAATTGCAATAAAGTATGATCCAAATCCTGAGAATGTAGGATCAAAGTGATATCCACTGCCTTGGAAGGCTTTATCAATACCAGCTTGTGCATACATTGCTGTACCCGAATAATCTTTATCACCATTGGACATTTCTACAAATATACCATTGTCTTTAATCATACTCGCTTTACCGTCTGACATCGAACCACCATCAGTCACATTATATGTACCCGAAAGTAAAATAATTAAAGCGGTTGCTGTACAAACAAATAATGTATCGATATAAACTGAAAATGATTGTACTAATCCTTGTTTAGCTGGATGAGATACTTCTGCTGCCGACGCAGCATGTGGACCTGTACCTTGTCCTGCTTCATTTGAATATAGACCTCTTTTAACACCAATTTCAATCATAGCCCCTACAATACCTCCAAAGGCTGCTTCAAAACCAAATGCAGATTTAAATATTAATGCAAATAAAGCAGGAATTTGTTCAATATTTATAAATATAATTATAACTGCCATTAAAATGTACGCAATTGCCATAAATGGTACTACTGCAGTTGCTGCATTTGCAATCCACTTAATACCTCCAAATATGATTAAACCAATTAAAAGCGCCAAGAATATTGCCACTATCCAAGGTTCTAAACTGAATGCATTTTTCATTGAACTTGAAATCGCATTAGACTGTACACCTGGTAATAATAACCCCACTGATATAACAGTAACGATTGCAAATATTAAACCGTATATCTTTCCTAATTTCCCCTTAATACCATATTCAATATAGAATGCTGGACCGCCTCGATATTGACCTTTCTCTTCACGTTTATAAATTTGTCCAAGTGTAGATTCAATAAACGCACTACCTGCTCCTAAAAAAGCTGATGCCCACATCCAAAATATAGCACCAGGACCCCCAATAAATATAGCTGTCGAAACACCTACAATATTACCAGTCCCTACTCTACCTGCTAAAGATAAAGCAATTGCCTGAAAACTAGAAATACCTGTCGGTGATTTTTCCCCTTGAAACATTAAGCGTATCATTTCTTTAAAATGCCTGATTTGGAAAAAGCGCATCATAAATGAAAATAATACTCCTGTAAGCAATAAACCATAAACTAAAGGTTTGCTCCAAACAATATCATACAACCACGTAAGTAAGCCCTCTAACATAACGTATCCCCCTTGTTGTACCATTATGTAAAATGATATATTTTTCATTATTATACACATATATAATATTCCACGCAACGTATTCATTAAGTTATATTTTTCACAATTTATATATTATACAAAACAATTTATATTAAATTTTCAGATTACTATATTATAATACGAAAATAGTTTTACACTATTTAACACAAATAACTCCTAATTATAAAAATAACTTCTATTTTTTTATAATTGTGCCACAGAAATTATTGAATTCTATTTTCATCTTTTGTTCTTTGTTTATTTGAGATATACTTAATAGTACTTAAAAAAGAATTTAGGAGGAACTGTCCTATGCTAAATAAGGTTTGGTTTAGAACAGGCATTGCTTTATTAATCCTGTTTTTACTAATCAAATTAGTCATGGAAGTCCATAGTGTATTTGTACCTTTTGTAATTATTATTCAATCGGTATTATTACCATTGTTATTAAGTGGCTTCTTATTCTATATTTGCTTACCTTTTCAAAAAATATTGGAAAAAAACAAAGTCCCACGTTGGGCTAGTATTACAATTATCTTTATCGCTTTATTTATTATTATCGGTATCATTATTAGGTTTATCGCACCACCAATTGCAGAGCAAATTGAAAACTTAATCAATCAAATACCAGCATTACAACATGAAATTCAATATATTATCAACTTTGCTTTAGATCAAATGGAACGATTACCTGCTGATGTAACAGATAGAATAAATAAAATGGTTCAATCTATGAGTAATAATACTGCAGATATATTATCTAATTCATTTAGTTATTTAACTTCATTTATCTCAACACTATTTTTACTTATCATGGTGCCATTTTTCTTAATTTATATGTTAAAAGACCATGAACGTTTTATACCTTTTATTGCTAAACTATTTAAAGGCGATAGAAAAGTTTTTATTGTTGATTTATTAAAAGATTTAAATCATACAGTACAGTCTTATATTCAAGGTCAAGTAACAGTTAGTATTATTTTAGGTATTATCTTATATATCGGTTATTCAATCATTGGTTTGAATTATACGTTATTATTAGTTATGTTTGCCTGTGTAGCTAATATGATTCCATTCCTTGGTCCATGGATGGCATTTGCGCCGGCAGCCATTATCGGAATTATTCAAAGTCCAACTACATTTATATGGGTATGTATTATCACATTAGTTGCTCAACAATTAGAAGGTAATGTTATTACACCAAATGTTATGGGTAAATCTTTAAATATTCATCCATTAACAATTATTGTTGTCATCTTAGCTGCTGGTAATCTCGGTGGTTTCGCCCTAATACTTGTAGCTGTTCCACTTTACGCAGTAATTAAAACGATTGTGCGTAATGTTTTCCAATACAGACAGCAAATTATCGAAAAAGCTAATAGTGATGTTAAAGAATAGCATAAAATAATAGCTTAGCTATGATATCAGCGTTTAAATTTCGACTTATTTATTAAAGCACCTAGACGATTTGTCTAGGTGCTTTAATTTATATATTGAGGTCATAATAAATGCATGACCTGATCTCAATTTTTAATACAAAAAACCCCTAATACTAAGTATCAGAGGTTTCAAGCTGTGGACATAAATCCACGACTTTGTTGGCAGTTTTTTGTGCATGTTTTCTGTAGATACTGTCTTACCTACAGCTTCATATAGCGCCCTTCTCACAGAAGTCGTCTCATATCAACGCCAAATATTATAATATATTAAACTGTAGTGTTATTTATTATGAGATTTCATAATATTATTTAACGATGTGATAACCGCTGTCTACATGAATATTTTCTCCGGTAACACCACTTGAAAAATCACTTAATAGATAAGCTGCAGTTTTACCAACTTCTTCTTGATCGACATTACGTTTTAACGGTGCACGTTCTGTGATTTCATTTAAAATGGAATTAAATCCACCTACACCTTTTGCACTCAATGTACGGATAGGTCCAGCTGAAATCGCGTTAACACGGATATTTTCTTGTCCTAAATCTAATGCTAAATAACGAACATTTGCCTCTAAACTTGCTTTCGCAACACCCATTACGTTATAATTTTGAACTGCGAATTCGCCACCTAAATAAGTTGTAGCTACAATACTACCACCTTCAGGCATAAGTTTTTTAGCTTCACGTGATACTATTGTTAATGAATAAGAACTTATATCTTGTGCTAATAAGAAGCCATCTCTTGATGTATCAATAAAGCGACCACGTAAATCTTCCATATTTGCAAATGCAATCGAATGGTAAACGCCATCTATGTTGCCAACTTCTTTTCCAATTTCAGCAAAACCATTTACTACATCTTCATCACTTTGAACATCAATTTGGTACATATGATGTGTTTCTTGATTTAATTGTTCAACTAATTTTTCCAATTCTTTTTTACTACGGTCTTTACGGTATGTAAATACTAATTTTGCACCAAGTTGGTCCAATACTTTAGCAACGCCAAAACCAATACTACGTTTGTTTGCAATACCCATAATGACGAAAGTTTTGTTTTCTAAATTTAACATGAAAATAACTCCTTTATTTAAATTTTCATTTTTTACTGGTTCGAATTCAGATGACACAGATATATACTTTTTTACTCGATACCAATATCAACATTCTTTATTTTAACATTGGTTATAATGAATAAACAATTTATTTTAATATCAATTGAATTTTTTATGCGTTTACATGGCTAAAGTGAAATAATCATCCTATAAGGAATATTATAAAAAGGTACGAACATACATTTATGTATGATGAATTTAACAATGAGTATCATAAAATACTACTTTTATAAAATTTGTTTTAATATAGCGAAGTCTAAGACATTTCTATATGATATGCCTCAGCCTTCGCTTTTAAATGTTAAATATATGATTAGTTAGGTAATATGAGATAAAAGATTATTTACTGTTCTGATCTTTTAATAATAAAACTCTAATTCACGTTTCAATTCGTCAACATATTCTTTAGAACCTGTAACAATAACACGGTCTCTGTATCGTAGTTGAGTATCGCCATGTGGGACAATAGATTCATTATTTCTAATAATACGAACAAAGATAATATCGCCACCGAATGGGAAATTGCGCAGTTGAATCTGGTCATATTGATGATTTAACATCGCAATTTCATATAATGATGTTTCGACATTACTTAACAAGTTAAGCATATTAGGCGTTTCTATTAAGCCTTTTAATAAAATCTTATTACTCATATAGCTACTAAACACTTCAATACCTTCTCTATGTAGAGCCTCATCATTAGAGCTAGATTCTAATCTGCAAATAACTCGTTTCACACCGTGGGCTTTTGCCATTAATGCTACTTTGCGATTAATATCGTCATCGTTTGTCGAACATACAACAATATTACGCTTAAATAAGCCAAGACGCTCAAGTAATCTTTCTTCATAATCTGCAATTTCAATCATTGAAATCGCATCAGATAATTTACGTTTATCACTTAAATCATTTCGATAATACAGGGAAACTTGATACAGTTGTGAAGATAAATTTTGAGCAATAGGGATAGTTAATTGGTTCTTTCCTATCAAACTTACTTCAATTTGTCTTGTTGCTTCGTCTGGCATTGGGAACACTTTTTTAAAGACAATTGGTACAAATACGCAAGTAATAACGGCACTTAGTATCAAAATACCAGATATCTCGGGTGAAATTGTACCAAGTTGTTCTGCAATTTTAGCAGAAGCAATTACTAATGATAATGTAGATGTTAGTAAAAATGCAGAAGAAATTGTAGTTTTCATATCAAACCATCTACGTATATAAAATACTGGTATCAATTTAGATATTAGAAAAGCTAATATTAGAAACGGAATAATCAGCAATAATGCCGGTTCCTTAATCAACTCGGGGATATTTAAATCTACACCGACCATAATAAAGAAGATTGGAATAAAGAAACCATATCCAAACGAATCTAACTTTTCAACCATATCTTCATCTGGATTAAGAAGAGAAACTACAACCCCCGCTAGAAACGCGCCAAGTATATTTTCTGCACCAACACCTTCAGCTAAAGCCACTAACAATAGGATCAGTGCAAAGACAGCACGTATACCGATTTGAGTAGTACCATCCATTAATTTTTGTAAGAATTGTGCTTTCTTGAAGAAACCACCTAAAAAGTAAAAAACAATTGTAAATACCACTAAACTACCGATTAACCACAAGGATGTATTACCTGAAGCATGTAACGTTCCGTAAGCTGTTAATAAGATCATTGTTACTAAGTCTGCTAATACAGCGACTAACAAGATAAATTGTCCAATTGTCGTACGCATGATATTCATTTCTTTTAATGTTGGTACAACGACACCTAATGAAATCGTAGATATAATAATAACCATTAGTAAAACATCATCTATTAAACCGAACCATTTGAACATGTATGCAAAGACAATAGATATAATCATAATAAACATAAATACAACTATGGCAAGTTGTAAATGACCTGGTTCTTGCTTTTTAGCTTTTTCTTCTTTTTTAGTTGAACTTTTATCTCTTTTAAAGGCTTTAAAATCAATTTCCAAACCACTTAAAAACATTAAGAATATAAACCCTAAAGTTGATAATATATTAAGTATTGAATCACGTTCTACTAAATTCAAAAAAGAATGACCTATAATAATACCCATTAATATTTCAGCTACTACTATAGGTAAAAATGTAATCCTCAGTCTATTGACTATAATTGGTGTGAAAAATGCCGCTAAAACTACGACAACAAGTGATACAAATTCCATATAACCCCCTTATGTTAAGTAAGACATAAATGATGTTGCTAATCCAAAATAAATCAACATACTGACAATATCATTAATTGTAGTGATAAACGGACCACTTGCGACTGCAGGATCAATTTTTAATTTGTTCATAACTAATGGGATCATTGAACCTACTAATGTACCCACTGTCATCGCGATTGTTAAACTACTACCTACAATAGTTGCTAAGATTGGTTGGCCATATAAGACCATAATAATGATAAATAACAAGATTGCGCAGACCAATCCACTTAAAAATCCACTACCAGTTTCTCTTAATGCAACTTTAAATTTACTTTGTTCATCAATTTCACCTGTTGATATATTACGAACAGAAACGGCAAGCGATTGTGTGCCTGAGTTTCCGGACATCCCACTAATAATTGGAATAAATGCTGCTAATAATGCAACTTTTGATAGTGTATCTTCAAATGACCCTAAAATTGTCGCCGTAATCATTCCTAAGAATGTAAGTATAATCAACCATGGCAACCTTTTTCTAGCTGTTTTAATTACAGAATCATTTGTAGCATCGACGTCTGAGACACCGGCTAAACGAGAGTAGTCTTCGCTTGCTTCTTCATCCATAACGTCTAAAATATCATCGATTGTAATAATACCAAGCAAATGGTCTTGGTAGTCGACAACTGGCATCGCAATGAAATCGTAATCTCTCATTTTTTGAGCAACATCCTCTTGGTCATCGGCTGCATTTGCACTAATGACACGTTCACTCATGATATCTTCAATGTATGCATCATTTTCAGCTACAATCAAGTCTCTAAGTGAGAGCACTCCGGCTAGTTGTTTATCATCATTCACTGTAAAAATAACATAAATCGTTTCTGCATTAGGGGCTTGTTCTTTTACATGAATAAGCGCTTCTTTTACAGGCATTGTCGCTTTCAATGAGATATATTCAGTAGTCATGATACCACCAGCAGTATCTTCATCATAATGTAATAATGCTTTGATTTCTTTAGCGTCTTCACGCTTCATTAATGTGAGGAGACTAACTGTTTTTTGTTTAGACAACTGATTCATAATATCTACGGCATTATCGTAAGACATGTCTTCTAAAATCTTACTAGCATAATTAGCATCCATCGTATCAAATAATGCTTCGTATTCATCTTCATCGATTTCTAATTGTTCAAAGAAATCGGCAACTTCTTCTGGTGATAGTACTTCAAAGATACGTTGTCGAATATCTTCATCACTATCTTCAAAGTATTCGCTTTGTTCATATGTATGCATAGATAAGAATTCATCTCTAAATTCGTCTATATGGTTATTAACCAACAAATTATCTAGCAATACTTTATCATATACTTTCTCATCCTCTAATGTAATTGACTCTTTTTCATTAGCCATTAGCCCCACCTCCATAGTTCTTTTAAATTATATCATATTAAATATATTTTCAATCGTGTCATATCTATCATTTATTATAATTTTTTGCTTTTTAATTGGGTGAATAAAAGATATTTGGATACAACGTAATAATTGATGATGATAAGTTTCATCTTTACCGCCATATAAATCATCACCTACTAAGGGGTGACCAATGTGTTGAAAATGCACACGTATTTGATGTGTTCTTCCTGTCAGCAAAGTCGCTTCACATAAGGTGTGATTGCTAGTATGTTCAAGTGCTGTATATCTAGTCTGTGAGGCCTTTCCTAAGCTACTGACTTGGCGCTGTATAATACTATCTGGATGTCTTGCGATGGGAGCATCAATTAAATCTTCGCCATCTAATATACCTTGGCAAATACATAGATATTTTTTATCGATTTTAAGTTGGCTCATCAAATGATGAATAAATCCATGCTTTGCCAACACAACAATCCCTGAAGTATTACGATCTAAACGCGTAACAATATGTGGGGTCAATGATAACTTTCTATCATTAAAATAACCTAACACTTGCTCTACTAAACTAAAATGTAAATGATCTCTAGAAGGTGCACAATTTTGTTGGGCAGGTTTCGATACAATAATTAAATATGAATCTTCATATAAAATATTTAATGTGTCATTATATGGTTTCAAGTTAGAACTTGGCGTTTCATCACTTAAAAATACTTCCAATTTATCATTTATAGCTAATTGCTTTCTGACAGTAACTGGTTGTCCATTAACTAATAAAGCGCCATTATGCTTAATGGCGCTTATCGTCCGTTTAGAAAATTTTTGTTGCTGTAAAAATGTGCGCACCATTTCTGGCCGCTGTATTGTATAAGTAAATTTCATTACTCATCATCTCCACTTGAAATGAACGAGTCATGTACTCTTTTCCAAAATGGAAATGGTCTGAATCTAGCAAATCTAATCTTTTCATTGGCTACGCGATATTGTATCGCATTGACATTTTTGTGTTTTATACTAACGTGGTCAATCGTCGTTAAAATAGTATCATGATTGACTGGTGTTATTAAACAGGTATGGTGTTTCGGCAATACTAAAGGAGAACCCACCGTTCTAAATACGCGGTTGTTTATTGATGCAATTTCAGCAATTTGCATTGCTTCTAATGAGGGATGTATCAGTGCGCCACCTAATGCCTTATTATATGCTGTAGAACCTGATGGCGTTGAAATACACAAACCATCACCTCTGAAGCGTTCAAATTGGTTACCTCTAATATTCACATCGACAACTAAAGTAGAACCATTTTCAGTTTTCATAGTAGCTTCATTTAATGCTAAATGACGTGTCTCGTATCCATTATCATTATAACGCACAATAATTTCTAATAAAGGATATTCAATGACTTGGAATTCAGAGTTATTAATCTCAATTATGAGTTTTTCAACTTCATGTGGCACCCAATCAGCGTAAAAGCCTAAATGCCCTGTATGAACACCTACAAACGCACAGCGTGATAGCATATGACTATACTGATGAAAAGCCTGTAACAGTGTTCCATCTCCCCCAACAGAAATGACGATTTCTGGATTATCCGGGTCTTCAACCATCTGGAAATCTTTCATATGGTTAATCATTTTATGTTTTAAAGCATTCGATTTTGAATCACCTTTAGATAAAATCGTGTAACGCATCGTAACATCCCCTAGTCATTATTATGCTTTTTCGCACGCTTTTTAGAATAATATTTCTGAGCTTCTTGAATTTCTTCTTTAATTTCTGACATCTCTTCATCTAGCAAAAATGCCGCTTCTGCAGCTCTTTCCAATCGATGTTGAATCTCTGGTGGATAATCTCCATCATATTTATATCTCAAAGTATGTTCTATCGTTGCCCAAAAGTTCATTGCTAACGTTCTAATTTGAATTTCAGCTAATATTTTCTTTTCCCCATTTAATGTTTCAATAGGATATTCAATAATAACATGGAATGAACGATAACCACTTTGCTTGGTATTACTAATGTAATCCCGTTCTTCTACAACTTTAAAATCTTGACGCTGTCTTAATAAATTAACCACAATATCAATATCATCAACAAATTGACACATTAAACGCAAACCTGCAATGTCGTACATTTCTTCATGTAAGCGATCAAAAGAAATTTGACGTTTATTAGCCTTATCGATAATGCTTGTCATGGGTTTGACTCGCCCTGTTACAAATTCTATAGGAGATGCATTATCTTCTACTTCATATTGTTTTCTAAGCCCTTTTAATTTAATTTTCAATTCGTCTACTGCTTGTTTATATGGAGATAAAAACTGATCCCATTGATTCATTGTGCCTCACTCCGCTTCAATCTAATTCGAAAATATCCTCTACAACGGAAACAAACTCCTTACCATAATTTGAATTCCCTTGAATATTATCCAGTATGTAATTAAACTCATTTTCGAATTGTTTTAATTCTAAGTCGTCATTAACGATAATTTTTTTACCTTTGTTTTCATGTAACATAGACCACGTTTCTTGAACAAATATCAAGTAAGAATAGTTTTGTCCGTCGTCTAAAATATATGCAAAGCTATAATTATCACTATCAACAAGCATTTGTCCTGCTTCTTGTAAACCTTCTGTAGATTGTTCTGTATAGCAATTAATGCTATCTTCGGTAATTTTTATTTCATTCACATAAATACGCATGCTTGTTCCTCCTTATTCTTCATCATTTTAACATAATTTCACACTACATAACACGTTACAACATAATGTTATATCAACATCAATCCATCAATTTCATCTATTTATGTAATCATAAATGCAGTTCAATTTAAATTAAATAAAAAGTGTTTTAAAATAAAGTAATATACGCACCAGAAGGAGAGATTATAGTGGCCACAAATAACGAGATCGAATTCAAACAATTGTTAACAGAAAAACAATACAATGTTATTCATAAAACCTATTTCAACGAAATTGAACCTTTTAAACAAACAAATTTCTATATTGATACGCCAGACTTTGATTTAAAAGACCACAAATCAGCTTTAAGAATTCGAGTGAAAGATGAATACTTAGAGATGACATTAAAAATACCGGCTGAAGTTGGTCTTACTGAATACAATTTTGAAACACATGTCGTTCCAGAATTAAACAAACCTGTTCCAGAACAATCATTACCTTCTGAAATTGCAGATCAACTTACAAAGATGGATATTGATTTAACTAAATTAATTATTCTTGGTTCACTTAAAACGGAACGCTTAGAGAAAGAAATAAATGGAAACTTACTTGTACTGGATAAAAGTACTTACCTAGATTTTGAAGATTTTGAATTAGAATACGAAGTCGAAGATTATGATGAAGGTTTAATTCAATTTAAATCAATTCTTGAAAAATTTGATATGAAACATGAAATTCCAGCTAATAAAGTACAAAGATTTTTTAATCG